>PPYF01129324.1_pt1 | contig 121865 bp, 109 predicted proteins | sample 1559871 | NCBI WGS metagenome assembly PPYF01 (sample SAMN08240021, study PRJNA423297) | Human gut metagenome, whole genome shotgun sequencing project.
AGAAGCTGATCGATGCCATCGGCACGGTGACCCTCGACAGCGAGGAGGCTATCAAGGCTGCCCGTGGTGCTTATGATGCTCTGACCGATGCCCAGAAGGAGCTGGTGGGGAACTACCAGACCCTGCTGGACGCCGAGGCCAAGCTGGCCCAGCTGAAGAAGGATGCTGAAAAGCCCTCTCAGCCGGAGCAGCCCGCAAAGCCCGGTGAGGATGCCAACAAGCCCGCTACCGGCGACGCCGGTGTGGCGCTGTGGCTGACGGTCATGTGCATGACCTCTCTGCTGGGCGCTGCTCTGGTGGGCAAGAAGCGCAAGGCGTAACCTAAAGCAAATAAGAAGCCCCCGGCCAGTGGCCGGGGGCTTCTTGCTGCATAGGTAAGTAAAAGGGTATAAGAAAAGACGGCATCTGCATTTGGACAGATGCCGTCTTTTGGAGCTTGTGGCCGGACTCGAACCGGCGACCTGCTCATTACGAGTGAGCTGCTCTACCAACTGAGCCACACAAGCAAAATAGGAGGGGCTGCACACAGCCACGCATTGTATTGTGCCACATTTTCGGGGATTTGTCAACTAAAAATTCCGGGGTGAATAATACATAACGTAATCGGCACCAAAGTTTTGCGACAAAAGAAACCCCGGTGCGTACAGAATCCACAAAGCCCGTCCAAAACCCCCAAAAAGCCCCTTTGGAAAATGGTGCGGAAAAGAGGAGAAAATCCATGAAAAACCGGACTTTTTTACACGGCGACAGGATGGGGGAGGATTCGCCTGAGTTTTACATAATTCATTTGTAAATAAACCTTTACAAAGAGTTATTCACATTATCCACAGACTTTTCCACACCGGGAAAAACCTTGTCGGAAAAAGGTTTTCCACATTATGCACCGGTTTTTCCACAGGGCGCAAACGCAGTTTTACACCGGAGCAGAAAGGTGAATATAATTTACATAATGTAAAAATGTAAAGGCGTTTTTCCTGTGAGTAGACGGGGAGTTACCATAACTTGGAGAGAGCCGAAAAGAAGGGGAGCGGCCATACAGAGGTCGCTCCCTTTCGTGCAATTTTATCCACGGTCCAGATCCCGTGTGGCGTAGGCGTTCAGGGAAAGATCCGCCGTATGTCCCGCCAGATACTCATAGTAGCCCTGTGCGCCGATCATAGCCCCGTTATCACCGCACAGCCGCAGAGGCGGCAGGTACAGCCGGCAGCCCGCCTGACGGCAGGCCCGCTCCAGATCGCCCCGGATGATGGAGTTGGCGGCCACGCCTCCGGCGGCCACGATGGTGCGTCGGCCGGTGCGGCGGGCGGCCTCCATGGCACGGGGGACCAGCTCGTCGCTGACGGCTTGAGTGAAGTCACGGGCCAGCGCCGCAGCATCCAGAGGCTCGCCCTTTTGCTGGGCATTGTGGGCCAGATTCACCACCGCCGTTTTCAGGCCCGAAAAACTCATATCCAGTTCCGCTCCCTCCACATGGACACGAGGCAGGGTATACTTGCCGCCGGGGGACTGCTGGGCCAGAACGTCCATGGGCTTGCCGCCGGGGTAGGGCAGGCCCAGCACACGGGCCGCCTTGTCGAAGCACTCGCCGGCGGCGTCATCCCGTGTGGCCCCTAAGATCGCCATGTCCGTATAGTCCCGGACATCTACGATGAGGGTGTTGCCGCCAGAGATGGCCAGCGCCAGAAAGGGCGGCTCCAGCTCCGGGAAGGCCAGATAGTTGGCGGCGATGTGGCCACGGACGTGGTGGACCGGGATCAGCGGCACGTCCAGCGCATAGGCCACGGACTTGGCGAAGCTGACCCCCACCAGCACGGCGCCGATGAGACCGGGGGCATAGGTGACGGCTACGGCGTCCACGTCGCTCTTGGTGAGCCCGGCATCGGCCAGCGCCTGATCCGTCAGGCCGGCAATGGCCTCCACGTGCTTGCGGGAGGCGATCTCCGGCACGACGCCGCCGTAGAGAGCGTGCATATCCGCCTGAGAGAGGATGGCGTCGGAGAGGACCGTGCGTCCGTCCCGCACCACGGCCACGGCGGTCTCGTCGCAGGAGGATTCAAAGGCCAGAATGTTCATTGTGCCGCCTCCTCGTCAAAACGCCGGGTGAGGATCAGAGCGTCCTCCTTGGGGAGGTCATAGTAGTTCTTGCGGCGGCCAGCCTCCTGAAAGCCGAAGCCCTGATACAGGGCGATGGCGGCGGCGTTGGAGGGGCGCACCTCCAGCGTCAGGAAGGCCAGATGGTTGGCCTCAGCGAAGTTGAGAAAGACCTGCAGCAGCTGCCCGGCGATGCCCCGGCGGCGCTGTTCCGGGAACACCGCCACGTTGGTGATATAGCCCTCGTCGGCAGCCACCAGCAGCCCGGCATAGCCCAGCACGTCGTCGGTGACGGCGTCCTCCGCCACCAGAAAGGCAGCGCACTGGTTTTCCAGCTCCTCCGCCAGCATCTTCCGGGACCAGGGGCGGGAGAAGCAGATGCGCTCCAGTCGCTCCAGCGACTCCAGATGATCGGCGTTCATGGGTACGATCTTGATGTTGTTCATAGGATGACCTCGATATCTGTCAAATTATTCAGCCCTTGGCGGAGAGCCAGTCAGGGCCGCTGTGGGCATCGGCGGGCAGGGGGACGGACAGCTGGGCGACACCCTGCATTTCCTCCTGCAGGAGGGCTTCGACACGGGGGGCCTCCGCCGCCGGGCACTCCACGATGAGTTCATCGTGGACCTGCATGATGAGCCGGGCGGCCAGACCCTCGCCGGAGAGCCGCTGCTCTACCCGGATCATGGCCAGTTTCATGATGTCCGCTGCCGTCCCCTGAATGGGCATATTCAGCGCCACCCGCTCCCCGAAGGAGCGAAGGTTGAAGTTGGAGCTCTTCAGCTCCGGCAGCGCCCGACGCCGCCCGAAGAGGGTGACGACGTAGCCCTGCTGCCGGGCCTGCTCCACCACCTCCGTCATATACCGGCGGACGCCGGTATATGTGGCGAAGTAGCGCTCCATATACTCCTTGGCCTCGGCCACGGTGACACCGATGTCCTGAGACAGGGAGAAGGGGGAGATGCCGTAGACGATGCCGAAGTTCACGGCCTTGGCCCGTGAGCGCATCTGGTGGGTCACCTCCTCCGGCGGTACGTGGAACACCTTGGAGGCGGTGAGGGTATGGAAGTCCTCCCCGGAACGGAAGGCCTGCTGCATCACCTCGTCGCCGGAGATGTGAGCCAGCAGCCGCAGCTCGATCTGGGAGTAGTCGGCATCCACCAGCAGGTTCCCCGGCGCCGCCACGAACATCCGGCGCATCTGGCTGCCCAGCTCCGTGCGGGTGGGGATGTTCTGGAGGTTGGGCTCCGTGGAGGACAGGCGGCCGGTGGCCGTTACCGTCATCTGGAAGCTGGTGCGGATGCGGCCGTCGGCGTCGATGACCTTCAACAGGCCGTCGGCATAGGTGCTTTTCAGTTTGCTGTACTGCCGGTACTCCAGCACGTCCGCCACAATGGGGTGCTGCCAGCGGAGCTTTTCCAGCACGTCGGCGTTGGTGGACCAGCCGGTTTTGGTTTTCTTGCCGTGGGGCAGCTGGAGATCCTCGAAGAGCACCTTGCCCAGCTGCTTGGGGGAGTTGATGTTGAAGGGAGCCCCGGCGGCGTCATAGATCCGCTGCTCCAGCCGGCGGATGGTGCCGGTAAGGCTCTCACCGAAGTCCGACAGTGCCTTGGCGTCCACCAGAAAGCCCCGCTGCTCCATCCGGGCCAGCACCGGGCAGAGAGGCAATTCCACGGTGTGATACAGCTCCTTCATGCCCAGCTCCTCCAGCTTGGGGGGCAGGGTCTCATACAGGGCCTCCACGGCGGAGCAGTAGCTGTGGAGGGCCGCCCACGCCGAAGCGGTATCCGCCAGCGGGGCAAAGGCATCCGGCTCCAGATGCAGGGGCTTGGGCAGTTCTTCATTATAGTAGGTCACGAACAGCCGCTGGAGGTCGTAGCTTCCGGCGGTGGCATCCAGCAGATAGGCGGCCAGCGCCGTATCGAACCCATAGCCCTCTATGGGGAGGTCCTGCTCCAGCAGCGCCCGCATGGTGTCCTTGATGTGGTGGCCCACCTTGCGGATATCGGCGGAGAACAGGGCGGACAGCAGGGCGTGCCAGTTGCCGGTGTAGCGGCTCTGATCCAGCTCCGCTGCGGCGGAGGTGTGCGCTCCGGTATCCCACTGGACGGAGAGGACGGAGAGGTCCGGCAGGGCGTAGACGGTCACATGGTCCGCTTGACGCCACTGGGCCAGCAGGGCCTGAGCCTGCTGCTCCGTCTCCAGCGGCTCCACGGTGACGGTGTACTCCGGGGCGGCCTCGGTGTCCCGGTGGGGGGTGAGGCCGTACCGGTCGATGAGCTTCTGAAACTCCAGCTTCAGCAGCAGGTCATAGAGCTCCGGAGCAAAGGGGCGGCGGAGGTTGTCCTCCGGGGTGAAGTTCAGCGGGGCATCGGTGACAATGGTGGCCAGATACCGGGAGTGCTCAGCGCTCTCCCTGCCCTCCTGCAGCTTTTTGATGATGCCGGGCTTGGCGTCGATCTCCGGCAGCAGGCGGTACAGCTCCGCCAGGGAGTGATACCTCTGCACCAGTGCCATGGCGGTCTTTTCCCCCACGCCGGGGACGCCGGGGATGTTGTCGGAGGCGTCGCCCATGAGGGCCTTCAGGTCGATCATGTGGATGGGGGCGAAGCCATACTGCTCCCGGAAGGTCTCCTCCGTCATGTCCTTGGTGGTGGTCTGGCCCATGCGGGTGGACACCAGCTTCACCATGGTATGGGGGGTGATGAGCTGGAGGCTGTCCTTATCGCCGGTGACGATGACGCAGTCCCAGCCGGCCGCCTCGCAGCGGCGGCTGATGGTGCCGATGAGATCGTCGGCCTCGTAGCCGGTGAGGTCGTACTGGGGAATGTTCATGGCGGAGAGCACCTGCTTCAGATACGGCAGCTGCATGGCCAGCTCCTCCGGCATCCCCTTGCGCTGGGCCTTGTAACGTTCATCCGCCTGATGGCGGAAGGTAGGCTCCCGGCGGTCGAAGGTGACGCACAGCGCCTCCGGCTGCTCCTCGTCCAGCAGCCGCTGGAGGGTGGTGAGAAAGCCGTAGATGGCGTGGGTATATAGCCCGTCCCGTGTGGACAGGGGGCGGATGCCATAATAGGCCCGGTTGACGATGCTGTTGCCGTCGATGACCATCAGTTTCATGGAGGGTCCTCCTTATACTTCTTGGCATATTCCATTTTATTATACGCCAGTTTCTCCCATAAAACAACCTCTGGCGGAGAATGGGACAGAGGTTTTCCGGTATTTTGCATGGAATGGGGCGGAAAAGAGGGAGAATTTGTTTTTCCTCTTTCTTTTTCCGGCGAAATACGCTATAATCTATATTTGACTGAAATTTGACCGGAAGGGGTATGTAGATATGTCCGCAGAGCTGTTACAGCTGCTCAACGGCGTTCAGACCATGTCCATCGTGGGAATGTGCAAGAATGCCGGAAAAACCACCATGCTCAACTGGATGCTGCACCACGACCGCCTGCAGGGGACGCTGGGCCTGACCTCCATCGGCCGGGACGGCGAGTCCACCGACGTGGTCACCGGCACGGAGAAGCCCGGCATCTTCGTGCGGGAAGGGACTCTCATCGCCACCGCCAAGGATATGCTGCGGCTGGGGGACACCACGCTGGAGATCATGGAGACCACCGGCATCCCCACACCGCTGGGGGAGGTGGTGATCTTCCGGGCCCGCAGCGACGGCAATGTCCAGCTGGCAGGGCCGTCCATCACCACGCAGCTCAAGGAGGTCTCCCGGCTGTTCTTCGAGATGGGAGCCGACAAGTCCATCATCGACGGCGCTCTGGGCCGCAAGTCTCTGGGCGCACGGGCCGTGGCGGAGGGGGTCATCCTCTGCACCGGGGCCTCATACCACATGAGCATCGACAAGGTCGTGGCCGACACCGCCCACGTGTACCGGTTGATGAATCTGCCCAAGGCGGAGACCATGCCGCCGGAGATGGAGGAGGGGCTGGAGAAGTGCCTGAAGGATCACGGCGAGGCCCTGATCTCCGGGGCGCTGACGGATACCATGGTGATGCCCCTGCTGCGCTCCGGCGTGCTGCGGAATACCCGGCTGGTGGTGAAGGATCCCAGCAAGGTGCTGCTGAGCAGCGATGCGCTGGATAAGCTCCAGACCCGTCAGGTGCGGCTGGAGACGGAGGAGGCCGCCCGGACCCTGTGTGTCACCATCAACCCGGTGTCCGCCTACGGCTGGAAGTTCGACAAGGATGAATTTATGACCCGGATGCGGGAGGCGGTGGATGTCCCCGTCATCAATGTGAAGGAGGAGCTGACATGATCAATATTCGCTTTGAAGAGAGGGAAAAAATCGGCTTGCAGTATGCGCTGGAGACTCTCCACGGGTGCAGCCCCTTCGGTCAGGAGAAGATCCGCAAGCTGCGCTACTACTCCCCCGACGAGCGGGAGGAGCTGGAGACGGAGCTGTATAACGTGGAGCAGGCCGCCAAGGCGGCGGATGCTCTGAAGCCCCTGTACGACAGGATCGGGCTGATGCTGTGCCAGATGAAAGACATCCGTGGCTCTCTGCGCCGGTGCCAGGCGCTGGAGGTCCCGGATCATGTGGAGCTGTTTGAAATCAAGGTATATCTCCAGCGGCTGGAGAGTCTGATCCCCCTGTTCCGGCAGGTGTGCGAGACCACCCACTTTAAGGCGCTGGCCTTCCATGATCCGGCGCAGGCGCTGGAGATCCTGGATCCGGACAAGACCCGCAGCCGTGGCTTCTACATCCCCGACAATGCAACACCCAAGCTGAAGGAGATCCGTGCCGCCAAGAAGCAGATCGAGGAGCAGCTGCACCATGCACAGACCGATGCCGAGAAGGAGGAGCTGCGCTCCCGCCGGACCCGTGTCTGTGCCGAGGAGGACAGCGAGGAGACCAAGGTGCGCCGCAGCATGGGGCAGGCGCTGGCTCCGCTGGCAGGAGATCTGCTGGAGGACGCCGACACGGCGGGCCGACTGGACTTCATCATCCAGAAGGCGCTGTTTGCCGTGCGCTACGGCGGCGTGCGGCCGGAGATCACGGAGACGGAGCTGGAGCTGACGGACATGATCAACCCCGAGCTGTGCGACCTGCTGGAGCAGAAGGGACGGTCCTTCGTGCCGGTGTCCATCCGGCTGGAGCAGGGGGCCACCGTCATCACCGGCGCCAACATGGGCGGTAAGTCCGTGGTAATGAAAACCGTGGCTCTGAACGTGCTGCTTTTGCAGGCGGGCTTTCTGGTCTGCGCCAAGAAGGCACGGATGCCGCTGTTTTACAGCGTGAAGATGCTCTTTGACGACTTGCAGTCCATCCAGTCGGGCCTGTCCGGCTTCGGCTCGGAGATCGTGCAGTTCCAGAAGGCACTGGAGGAGGTGGAGCAGGGCTACTCCCTGTTCCTGCTGGATGAGTTCGCACGGGGCACCAACCCCGATGAGGGCGCCGTTATCGTGCAGGCAGTGACCAAATACCTCAACGAGGTGAATGCCATTTCCCTGCTGACCACCCATTACGACAAGGTGGCAGAGAACGCCCGGCTGCACTATCAGATCATCGGACTGCGGGACGTGGATCCGGAGCAGATCCGGCAGGAGCTGGCGGCTACCGGCGACGACGGCATTCAGGTCATCGCACGGCACATGAACTACGGCCTGTACCGGGTGGAGGGGAAGTCCGACTGCCCCAGAGACGCCCTGAACATCTGCCGGATGCTGTCGCTGAAGCCGGAGATCCTGGAGAAGATCGAGCAGGCGTATTAAGATGCCGGAGGCTCTCTGCGGTGGTTGGCCGCTGCTGCGTGCGGGTGGATCCTGCGGAGCGGTATGCGCTGCCGGAGGGCGGAGAAATGGAAAGAATGACCAATAAAGGCGGGGGGGATACTCTCCCGCCTTTGATGTACTCGTGAGATATTGCTTTGTGCATAACCCATAGAAAACGGCGCGGGAATTTTATCTCATGCACAAAAAATCTCTGTCTTTTTTGTCACAATGCTACCTTGACAAAGCCCCGGTGGAGACGATATAATGAGGACCGTAGAAGTTCATACCGCAATCAATAGAGGTGCGGGGGACAGGGTACTGCTTCGTGAGGACAGACACTCGCAGAGCGGGGCAGGAAGGGGTCCTTCGCCGAAAGGGCATGACGGGTCTGGTGTCATGGTCTTGGGGTCGAGGTGTAAGCGTCGGCACTGTCATGTCGAAAGACGTGGAGCGCTATTGGTCAGCCTTGACCGATAGCGTTCTTTTTATGCCCGAAAGAGCGGTATGGCCACAGCGGCGGAACTTCATGAAAACGACCCAAATTTATGAAGGAGGAAAAACTTATGGAAAAGATCACTTCTACCCTGCGGCTGCGTATGAGCGCAAAGGATGCTCACTACGGCGGAAATCTGGTGGACGGCGCACACATGGTGCACCTGTTCGGTGACGTGGCCACCGAGCTGCTCATCAAGTGCGACGGCGATGAGGGCCTGTTCTGCGCTTACGACATGGTGGAGTTCAAGGCTCCCGTGTACGCCGGCGACTACATTGAGGCCTATGGCGAGATCGAGAAGATCGGCAACACCTCCCGCACCATGCGCTTCGAGGCCCGCAAGGTCGTCGTTGCCCGCACCGATATCAGCGCTTCCGCCGCTGACGAGCTGGACGAGCCCATCGTTGTCTGCGTGGCTCACGGCACCTGCGTGACCCCCAAGGACTGCCAGCGCAAGAAGATCGAGAAGTAAGGGAGCGGCAAGATGGAGAAGCTGATTATTACTGCTGCTATCTGCGGCGCTGAGGTCACCAAGGAGCAGAACCCCGCTGTGCCCTACACTGTGGAGGAGATGGTCCGTGAGGCCAAGTCCGCCTACGAGGCCGGTGCAGCCATCCTGCACATCCATGTCCGTGAGGATGACGGCACGCCCACCCAGGGCCGTGAGCGCTTCCGTGTGGTGATGGATGCCATCCGCAAGGAGCTGCCCGATGTCATCATGATCCCTTCCACCGGCGGCGCTGCCGGTATGACCCCGGAGGAGCGTCTGCAGCCCACCGAGCTGTTCCCTGAGATGGCCACTCTGGACTGCGGCACCTGCAACTTCGGCGACGAGATCTTCGACAACACCATGCCCACCATGCGTGCCTTTGGCAAGCGTATGCTGGAGAACAACATCAAGCCCGAGTACGAGTGCTTCGAGCTGGGCCACATTGACACCATCCTTGGCATGGCCAAGAAGGGTGAGGTGCCTGCCCATCCCATGCAGTTCAACTTCGTGCTGGGTGTCCACGGCTGCACTCCCGCAACCGTGGAGAATCTGGCTTTCTTCGCCAGCAAGATCCCCGCTGGCTCCACCTGGACCGTGTCCGGCGTGGGCCGTTCCGCCTGGACCATGGCTGCTGCGGCCATCGCCATGGGCGGCAACGTCCGTGTGGGCTTCGAGGATAACATCTATCTGGGCAAGGGCCAGAAGGCTGCTTCCAACGGCGAACTGGTGGCCAAGGTCGTCCGCATCGCCAAGGAGCTGGGCCGTGAGATCGCCACTCCCGCTGAGGCTCGTGAGATCCTGAGTCTCAAGCCCCTGAAGTAAAAAACACTCTTTCATTCATACATTTATTTAGGAGGAAAAATATTATGGCAGAGCTGAAAGGCAACAAGTACGGTACTCATCGTGTAATCGAGCCCAAGGGCGTTCTGACCCAGGCTGCTTGGAAGGTCGATAACGATATGTCCAAGGTCTACTCCAACGAGATCGTCTGCGACGTGACCTCCCTGAACATCGACTCCGCTTCCTTCACTCAGATCGCTGAGGCTTGCGGCGGCGACGAGAAGAAGATCGGCGAGATGATCCTGGGCATCGTTGCTGAGCGTGGTAAGCAGCAGAATCCCGTGACCGGTTCCGGCGGTATGTTCAAGGGCGTTGTCTCCCACATCGGTGAGGATCTGAAGAAGAAGCCCGGCTTCGACCTGAAGGAAGGCGACAAGATCGTCTCCCTGGTGTCCCTGTCCATGACCCCGCTGCGCATCGACAAGATCCTGGCCATCCACAAGGATATCGACCGTGTGGACATCGAGGGCAAGGCCATCCTGTTCGAGTCCGCCCTGTATGCCAAGATGCCCGAGGATATGTCCGAGCCTCTGGCTCTGGCTGCTCTGGACGTGGCCGGCGCTCCCGCTCAGGCCCGCAAGCTGCCCCACGAGGGTGACAGCGTCCTGATCCTGGGCGCCAACGGCAAGTCCGGCGTGCTGTGCGGCTGGGAGGCCATGAAGAAGGTCGGCCCCAAGGGCAAGGTCGTGGGCGTTGTCCGTAACCCCAAGCAGGTTCCCGGTCTGCTGGAGCTGGGCGTGTACACCGACGTGATCGTCGCCGACTGCACCAAGCCCGTTGAGGTCATGGAGGCTGCTCTGGCTGCCAACGACGGCAAGGAGTATGATCTGTCCATCTGCTGCGTGAACATCGAGTCCTGCGAGATGTCCGCCATCCTGCCTGTCCGTGATGACGGCGTGGTGTACTTCTTCTCCATGGCTACCTCCTTCACCAAGGCTGCTCTGGGCGCTGAGGGTATCGGCAAGGATGTCACCATGATCATCGGCAACGGCTACACCAAGAACCACGCCAACATCACTCTGGATGTTCTGCGTGAGAATCCCAAGCTGCGCAAGCTGTTCGACGAGAAGTACTGCTAAACTGCGATGATGTGCTCTACCTACAGGGGCCTTCGGGCTCCTGTAGGTAAGCATCTTATTCGGAGCCCCCTGCCTTCGGGAGATCCGAACGCTGCGTGCGGCTTGAGGAGGCGGTACGCAGAGTTGAGGAGAAATGGAAAATGCGTGGAGCACCACGCAGGTTAAATAACGGTGTGCAGAGGTCTGGCCCGTTGAGGAGCGGGAAGGACGCTGCTGGCCGGAACAGTCGCCCGTGCGCCCAGTGCGACGGGAAAAGCTAACCGATATTTTTAATATTTGAAGGAGAAAATGAATATGAAGACTCGCAATGGTCTGTTCGCTGACGTTCCCGAAAATCTGTGGAATGACTGGCATTGGCAGGTCGCCAATCGTGCTGAGACGATTGAGGATCTGAAGAAGTACATGAACCTGACCCCCGATGAGGAGGCCGGTGTTGCCAAGACGCTGGGCAAGCTGCGTATGGCAGTTACTCCTTATTACCTGTCCCTGATCGATCTGGATGACCCGTTCGATCCCATCCGTAAGATGGCTATCCCCCGCGCTGAGGAGCTGGAGTATGCCGATTACGAGGATGCCGATCCTCTGCACGAGGATACCGACTCCCCCACCCCCGGCCTGACCCACCGCTATCCCGACCGTGTGCTGCTGCTGATCACCGACCAGTGCTCCATGTACTGCCGTCACTGCACCCGTCGTCGTTTCGCCGGCCAGAATGACTGCGAAGTGCCTATGGCTCAGATCGACAAGTGCATCGACTACGTGGCCGCTCATCCTGAGGTCCGTGACGTGCTGCTGTCCGGCGGTGACTCCCTGATGGTCTCCGACGAGACGCTGGAGTACATCATCAAGCGTGTGCGTGCCATTCCTCACGTGGAGATCGTCCGTCTGGGCTCCCGTACCCCCGTGGTGTGCCCCCAGCGTATCACTCCTGAGCTGTGCGCCATGCTGAAAAAGTATCATCCTGTGTGGCTGAACACTCACTTCAACACGCCCAAGGAGTTCACTCCCGAAGCCGCCAAGGCCTGCGCCATGCTGGCTGATGCCGGTATTCCTCTGGGTAACCAGTCCGTGCTGCTGGCCGGTGTCAACGACTGCTCTCACGTCATGATGGAGCTGGTCCACGGCCTGGTCAAGATGCGTGTGCGTCCTTACTACATCTACGCTTGCGATCCTTCCCTGGGTCTGAGCCACTTCCGTACTCCCGTGTCCAAGGGCATCGAGATCATGGAGGCTCTGCGTGGTCATACCTCCGGCTATTGCGTGCCCACCTTCGTGGTGGATGCTCCCGGCGGCGGCGGCAAGACTCCTGTCATGCCCAACTACCTGATCTCCGAGACTCCCCGCAAGGTCATCCTGCGTAACTTCGAGGGCGTTATCACCTCCTACACTCAGCCTGAGCACTATGTTCAGGATTGCCACTGCGACGTCTGCATGGGCAAGAAGAAGGCTGAGAAGACCGGTGTGGCATGGGTCGCCGAGGGCACCAAGCAGCGTTATCTGGAGCCCACCAAGCTGCTGCGTAACGAGCGTCACGTCAAGAAATAAGAGGTAAAAATATGGAAAGCAAACTCGGCTTGAATATGGAGCTGGTCAATCAGGCCCGTCAGTCTGCCGCCAAGGTGGCCGACGACGTTCAGGTCTTTATCGACCAGCACACTACGGTCACCGTTGAGCGTGCCGTCTGCCGTCTGCTGGGTATCGATGGCGTCAACGATATGGACGTCCCCATGCCCAACGTGGTGGTGGATCATCTGCTGGCAGTTTCCCTGCTCCCTGCAGGCGCTGCTTGGGCGATCGGCAATGCCATGGTAGAGACCGGCAAGGATCCTCAGGCTGTGGCTGAGGCCGTCGACAGCGGTGAGCTGGATCTGTCCAAGGTCCCCGCTCACTCTGACGAGGAGATCCGTGCCGTGATCGACCCCGTGGTTCGTGCAACGGTGGAGCGCATCAACAAAAACGTTGCCAAGCGCAACGCTTACCTGAAGGAGTGGGGAGACAGAGAAGGTCCCTACCTGTACATCATCGTGGCTACCGGTAACATCTACGAGGATATCATCCAGGCCAAGGCCGGCGCCAAGCAGGGCGCAGATATCATCGCCGTGATCCGTACCACCGGTCAGTCCCTGCTGGACTATGTGCCTTACGGCGCTACCACTGAGGGCTTCGGCGGCACCTACGCCACCCAGGAGAACTTCCGCCTGATGCGTGCGGCTCTGGACGAAGTGGGCGAGGAGCAGCACCGCTATATCCGGCTGTGCAACTACTGCTCCGGTCTGTGTATGCCTGAGATCGCTGCCATGGGCGCTCTGGAGCGTCTGGATGTCATGCTGAACGATGCTCTGTATGGCATTCTGTTCCGTGATATCAATATGCAGCGCACCATCGTGGACCAGTTCTTCTCCCGTGTTATCAACGGCTATGCCGGCGTTATCATCAACACCGGTGAGGATAACTATCTGACCACCGACGACGCTATCACCAGCGCTCACACGGTGCTGGCTTCCCAGTTCCTGAACGAAGCCTTCGCCAAGACCGCCGGTATGCGTGAGGAGCAGATGGGTCTGGGCCACGCATTTGAGATGGATCCCGCCGTGGAGGATACCTTCCTGTACGAGCTGGCTCAGGCTCAGATGGCCCGTGAGATCTTCCCCAATGCGCCGCTGAAGTATATGCCTCCCACGAAGTTCATGACCGGTAACATCTTCCGTGGCCACATCCAGGATGCCCTTTTCAACATGGTCACCATCCTGACCGGCCAGAAGCTGTGCCTGCTGGGCATGATGACCGAGGCTATCCACACTCCGTTCATGTCCGACCGTGCTCTGTCGATCGAGAATGCTCAGTATATCTTCCGTACCATGAAGGATCTGGGCAGCGAGCTGACCTATAAAGAGAACGGTATCATCCGCAACCGTGCCAACGAGGTGCTGACCAAGGCCACCGATCTGCTGAAGGAGATCGAGAAGCTGGGCCTGTTCACCACCATCGAGAAGGGTATCTTCGCCGATGTTAAGCGTCCCAAGGACGGCGGCAAGGGCTTGGCCGGTGTTGTGTTCAAGGACGACAAATACTTCAACCCCTTCGTTGAGGTCATGAAAGGTAAGGTGGCGGCAGAATGAGCAGCGGACTGTATAATACCCACAAAATCGACTTCGATACCACGCTGGACCTGACCCGCCTGAAGCCTTACGGCGATACCATGAACGACGGTAAGGTGCAGACCAGCTTCACCCTGCCCATCAAGGACGATGAGCGTGGTGAGGAGGCTGCCCGCCAGATCGCCAAGAAGATGGGTCTGGAAGAGCCCAACGTGGCCTACCACGCCCCTCTGGACAAGGAGTTCACCTTCTACGTGGTGTACGGCAGCTGTGTCCATTCCGTCAACTACGAGGATATCCACGTGATCACCGTGGAGTCCGACGTCATGAGCATGGAGGACACCAACGACTACATCCGTGAGCATATCGGCCGCAAGGTCGTTATGGTGGGTGCTTCTACCGGCACCGACGCCCACACCGTGGGCATTGACGCCATCATGAACCGTAAGGGCTTCGCCGGCCACTATGGTCTGGAGCGTTACGAGATGATCGAGGCCTACAACCTTGGCTCTCAGGTCCCCAATGAGGACTTCATCAAGAAGGCTCTGGAGCTGCACGCCGATGTTCTGCTGGTCTCCCAGACCGTTACGCAGAAGGACGTTCACATCCAGAACCTCACCAACCTCATTGAGCTTCTGGAGGCCGAGGGCCTGCGTGACAAGTTTGTCGTCTGCTGCGGTGGTCCTCGTATCACCCACGAGCTGGCTAAGGAGCTGGGCTATGACGCCGGCTTCGGTGCCGGTAAGTACGCCGACGACGTGGCTTCCTTCGCTGTGACCGAGATGGTCAAGCGGGGCATGAAGTAAATCCAACCTGTGCAGACGGTCATGGGGCATAGTCCCCATGACCGTCTGATGCGGCATAGCGCCGTTTTCCGGCATTTTTTCCTGCACGTTCTCTTGCAATTTCCGCCTATATGTGTTATGATATCAAGGTGTGATAAAATTTTGACGATTTTAGAGAACGAAAATAAACAAGGAGGAACTGAAATGGCAAAGAAACCTGTACTGACTGCCGCTGAGGCAGCAAAAATGATCCCCGATGGTGCCACCGTTATGTGCGGCGGCTTTCTGGCCTGCGGCCAGGCCCGTGCCATCGTGAAGGAGCTGGTGAAGCTGGGCACCAAGGACCTGACTCTCATCGCCAATGATATGGGCCGCGCTGTGGGCCCCAAGGGTGAGGAGTTCTTCGGCATTGCCGAGCTGATCCATAACCACCAGGTCAAGCGCATCATTGCCACCCATGTGGGCATGACCCCCGAGGTGGGCCAGCAGAACACCGAGGGCACTCTGGAAGTGAACCTGCTGCCCCAGGGCACTCTGGCTGAGTGCATCCGTGCCGGCGGTGCCGGGCTGGGCGGTGTGCTGACTCCCGTGGGCGTGGATACCCTTATCGAGGAGAGCCCCTTCTGCATGGGCAAGGAGACCATCGACGGCAAGCAGTATTTGAAGATGAAGCCCATCCACGCCGACTTCGCCCTGCTGGGCACTTACAAGTGCGACGAGTACGGCAACTGCTGGTACAAGGGTACCATGCGGAACTTCAATGTGGTTATGGCCACCGCCGCTGACACCGTCATCGCCGAATGCGAATACATCGTCCCTGTGGGCGATATCGAGCCCGAGAACATTCATACCTATGGTATGTGCGTTGACTACATCGTGGAAGGAGACAGAAAGTAATGGAAAAGTCTGAAATCAAAGCCTTTATTGCTAAGCGCTGCGCCAAAGAGCTGAAGGACGGCGATGTCGTCAATCTGGGTATCGGCCTGCCCACTATGATCCCCTCCTACCTGCCCGAGGGCGTTGAGCTGATCATCCACGCTGAGCTGGGTATCGTCTCTGCCGGTGCTACCCCCAAAGAGGGCGATGCTAACTATGATCCCTACCACGTCATCGACGCCGGCGGCGGCGTTGCCAGCGTGGCTTTCGGCGGCGGCTTCATTGATTCCGCTACCAACTTCGGCCTGATTCGCGGCGGCCATGTGGACGCCTGCTTCCTGGGCGCTCTGGAAGTGGATGCCCAGGGTAACCTGGCCAACTGGATCATCCCCGGCAAGAAGATGCCCGGTATGGGCGGCGCTATGGACCTGTGCGTGGGTGCTAAGCACTGCATCATCTGCATGGAGCACACCGCCAAGGGCAACCCCAAGATCTTTGAGAAGTGCCGCCTGCCCCTGACCGCCTCCCACTGCGTCAATAAGATCATCACCGAGATGTGCGTGCTGGAGGTTACTCCTGAGGGCCTGCTGATGACCGAGATCAACCCCGAGTTCACCGTGGACCAGGTGAAGGCCGCTACCGCTGCCCCCATCACCGTCGCTGCGAACCTTAAGAGCATGGTGGACTAAGTCTCCGCATCGGGAACAAAATGTGCAAAAAGACACGGCAGAGTTCTGCCGTGTCTTTTCTCGTGCCGGGGTGTGCTGATACAGGCAAGGAGGGCCGGATATGAAGCTCCGCATCATCGGCGGCAGCGGGAAAACGTATCTGGCCCGGCGGCTGGCACAGGAATATGATGCCGGGATGCTTGCCCACCGCCACGATCCATTCCTCCATGGGGCGGATCTGGTTTGCCTTGCCGGGGCGCTGGAGCGAGCGGTTGTACACCATGATGCCGTGCTCACCGTCGAATTCTGTGCGCTCGGCAAAGTCGCCGATGTTGCGGCTGATGCGGTCGAGGCGGTAGACCACGATGGCGGCAAAGGCGATCTTCTGGGAATCCTTCATCATTTTCTTGAACTGCGGGCGCTCCAGATTGCCGCCGGAAAAGTCCTCGTAGACCAGCACGTTTTCCGCCGCTTCCTCGCCAAAGTGCATGGCGATGTACTGGCGGCACCTCGCATGATTCATTAGGTTGATAGATATATTTATATCGGATCGGAATCCGTTTGAAAGAGTACCCAAGGGAAGGATCTGAAAAAATATTGGATCGGTGATGCACCTGATTGGACAGGTGTGATACATAAACAGGCAACCCCCTTTTTTGAACAGGGCAAGATCGTGCAGGCAGCATGATCTAAACGGGATGGCCCCCTACGCACTCATCGGAAACAGTTGTATATCCGGCTCGGCTGGGATGTTTTTGCAGAATAAGCCAATAACACAGCAGCCCTCACGGCATAACCGTGGGGGCTGCTGTGCAGCTATATGTCCTCAGGCTTGGAAATGGCCGCAAAGGACTTTTTTTCATTTTGTTCATCAAGGGAGAGGATGCGCACCTCCAGGCCGGTAATATAATTATCCGGGTGTCCCTCGCAGCACTGATCCACGATATTGGGGGTGATCACACAGTCATCCACCGGCAGCTTCCGGCGGTAAGCTTCATCAAACAGGCGGTCGATGGAGTCCTGAATGGTGAGATACGGTCCGTAGTGATAGCCGCAGAGATAGTCCCCGGCAGGAATATAGGAAACAGGCTGGTCGGCCATCAAATCCGGCAGACGGTGGACCTCGGTCGGAGTAGCTTCATAGAGATAGGCGCCAAACCATTTTCGCTGTCCCTGATAAAAGCCTACGGTGGGATAGAAGTAAAACAGCTCATGGGTAAACAGGTTGATTTCCTCGCCGATGTGCAGAAAGGCGCGACGCGGGAAGGTGCGGACATAGAATTTATCCCGCTGGCTGACCGCCTGTTCCCTCTCGATAAACTCCACCTTCTGCTGGATGATTTGGATGGTGGCATTCAGCTCATCGCATTGACGGCGCAGCTGCTGCGCCTGCTGGGAGAGCATTTGCAGGTTATCACGAAGACCGTTGCTGTGGAGAAAAGCCTTGATCTGGGCAAGGGAGTAGTCCAGTCGCCGCAGGTATCGGATCGTGGCCAAGGGATAGACCTGATCGAAATGGTAAAAGCGGCGGTTGTTTTCGCTGTTGCGCACCTGCGGCACCAGCAGACCCTTGGTATCATAATGGCGCAGCAGTTGGACATCCATGTTGAATATGTTGGCAAGCTCCCCGATCGTCAAGAATTCTTTCATAAAACCTCCCATTTTCCCGCTATGTAACGCTAGGATTTTGTAAGAACACCAGAAAATCCAGAAAAATCAAAATTAGGGCTTGAACCTATAACCGTTATAGGTTGTAAGGTAAGTATATCATTTACGAAGCAACTTGACAAGTATCTGGATGGAGGGATCTCATGCAAACCTATTTGAAGAACGGTTACATCGTCTCCATGGATCAGCAGGACACCGTTTTTGACGGTGGCGGTGTGCTGGTGGAGGATGACCGCATTACGGCGGTTGGTAAGGTAGACCCCAGGCTGGTGAAGCCCGACGCAGAGGTCATTGACCTGCAGGGCAAGTATGTACTGCCCGGGTTTGTGAACACTCACGTACACACCTCCCAGCAGATTTCCCGCGGAGTGGGCGATGATGTTGATTTCATCTGCTGGCTTCATGACCGGATGTGGCCCTTTGAGAGCAACATGACGGAGGAGGATTCTTATGTATCCACGCTGATGACCAGTCTTGAGCTGATCCGCTCCGGCGTAACCTCCTTTGCAGAGCCCGGCGGACAGTTCGTCTCCGGCATGGCCCGCGGTACGGCGGAATCCGGTCTGCGCGGTAAGCTGGCCAAATCTGTGATGGACTGCGGCGAGGGACTGCCGGAAATCTGGCAGCGTACCATGGAGCAGGAACTGGAGCAGCAGGTGGTGGATCTGGAGAAATTCCACAATACCGCTGACGGAAGGGTACAGGTTTGGTTTGGACTGCGCACCATTTTCAACAACACCGATGAGCTGTGCGTCCGCACCAAGGAACTGGCGGATAAATACGGCGTCGGCATCCACATGCATGTGGCTGAGGCCAAGGAGGAAAAAGAATATACCTATGCCCGCTGGGGTGAGGGCACGGTAAAGCATCTGGAGCGGCTGGGCGTGCTGGATAAGAATTTGCTGGCCGTTCACACAGTATGGCTGACGGACGAGGAACTGGAACTATTCAAGAAGCGGGAGGTAAAGATTTCTCACAACCCGGCTTCCGCCATGCGTGTGCTGGGCTTTGCCCGGATCCCGAAGATGCTGGCTATGGGGCTGCGGCCCTCCATCGGCACGGACGGCGCTTCTTCCTCCAACCATATGGACATGGTGGACGAGATGTGGCTGACCAGCCTGATCCACAAGGGCTGGCGTCTGGACCCCACGGTTGTTCCCTCACAGGATATTCTGCGGATGGCCACCAAGTGGGGTTCCCGTGCGCTGCTGGACGAAGACCTGTATGGCAGTCTGGAATGCGGCAAGAAGGCGGATCTGATCGTCATTGACCCCCACGGCCCGTCTATGATGCCGGTGAATGACAAAATCGCCGCACTGGTGACGGCCATGCACTCGGCCAATATCCAATCCACCATGTGTGACGGCAAGTGGCTGATGCGGGACCGGAAGATCCTGACGCTGGACGAGGAGGCCATTCTGAAGGAGGCCTGCGACCGGGCCAAGGCCATCTATAAGCGGGCAGGCATTGAGCTGCCGGATCGTTTCCCGGTGGTGAAGATTTAAAGCGTTTTCAACGGTGCGAGGCACCAGAACATAGAAAAAACAGCAGTAAGCGGAATTTTGTGTTTAGTAAGGAGGTACAGCATGAATCAGAAACTACTGTCCGTTGCGAAGGGGGAGACGCCGGCTGATCTGGTGATTCGGAACGGCAAGGTGGTCAATGTCTATTCCGGTGAGATTTATGACGGTGGTGTGGCAATCTGCGGCGACACCATCGCCGCCGTGGGCGATGTGGAATACTGCATCGGTGAAGGCACCCGGGTGGTGGATGCGGAAGGAAAGTATCTGACCCCTGGCTTTCTGGACGGGCATATCCATCCGGAAAGCTCGTCACTGGCAATCCGTCCCTTTGCCGAGGCGGTGCTGGCACACGGCACCACCGGCATCATGACAGACCTGCATGAGGTGGGCGTGGTGTCCGGGTTGGAGGGCATCGAGGCCATCCTGAAGGAAGCAGAAGCCACAGACCTGAAAATTTACTTTGTGGTGCCGTCCCATGTGCCGTTTTCTCCCAATCTGGAAACCAGCGGAGGACGCTTTAATCCGGAGATCATCCGCAAGGCGCTGAAGCGTCCAGATGCGGTGGGACTGTCCGAGTGTGTCGGTCCCTATATCACGGCCGGTTTTCCCGATCTGCTGGAGTCCTTTGACACAACGCTGTCTATGCCCGGCAAGACTCTGCAGGGCCATCTGCCGGATATGTACGGCCCGGCCATGAGCACCTGCATCGCCGCCGGCGTATCCACCGACCACGAGTCCTTCTGCGAAAAGGATGTGTTTGAGCGGCTGCGCAACGGCTGCCACCTAATGATGCGCGAGGGCAGCGCTGCTCGGAATATGCCGGTACTGCTGAAGACCGTGATGGAAAATCATCTGGACACCGCCATGGTCAGCATCGTTACCGACGACCTGCACACGGTGGACCTGCAGGAGCGGGGCCATCTGGACGACTCTCTGCGCACGGCGCTGGGCATGGGACTGGACTTTGTCAAGGCTATTCAGATGGTTACCGTCAACTGCGCACGGGCGTTCAATCTGGATCGGGAGATCGGCGGACTGGCACCCGGACGCCGGGCGGACATCAATATCACCACCGGTCCGGAGGATTTCCGCGTGCTGACCACCTTTGCCGGCGGCCGCCAGATCACGGACAACGGCAAGCTGTTGGTACACTATGAGACGGCAGAGCATGAGCCCTGTGTGCTGAACACCATGCACCTGAAGAACCCCATCACGGCAGACAGCTTCAAGATCTATGCCCCTGCAGGCGCTAAGAAGGTGAAGGCGCTGGTGATGGATACGCTGCCCTACATGCCCTTCACCAATCGCCGGGATGTGGAGCTGCCGGTGGTAGACGGCGTGGTGCAGTGCGATGTGGAGCAGGATGTGCTGTACATTGCGCAGGTAGAGCGCCATGGCAAGAACGGAAATGTGGGCAAGGCCTTTATGGGCGGCTTCCATATCCGGGGCGGCGCAATGGCTTCCTCCGTGGGCCACGACAACCACAACATCATTGTCATGGGCGACAGCTTTGAGGACATGGCACTGGCGGTGAACCGCTGCGTGGAGCTGGGCGGCGGACAGGTGATCGTCCGGGACGGCAAGGTGGCCGCCGAGGTGGCGTATCCCATCTGCGGCTTGCTGAGCGACCTGCCGCTGGAGGAACTGGCGGAGAAGAAAAAGGAACTGAACCGGGTGGCTCACGAAATGGGCACGGAAATTGCCATTCCCTTCATGTTCCTCAGCTTTATCTGTCTGGCGGCTATCCCCGCTTACGCCATTACCGACTGCGGATTTATTGATGTGGTGCAGCAGAAGGTGATCGATCCCATTCTGGAGGTCGTGGAATAAAACCGAATTCCCTGAAAAACCGATTTACAAAAGAGCACAGAGAGGAGCAACATGAAAAACGATTTTTTTAAGCTGAAGGACCACGGTACCACCGTCCGGCGGGAAGTGCTGGCAGGTATCACCACCTTTATGACCATGGCCTATGTGTTGGCAGTGCAGCCTTCAGCCATCTGTGGCTTTGGCCCCGATCCCTACATCACGGATATAAACGGCATTGTCATCAGCAAGTCGGCGCTGCTGGTGATGTGTGCGCTGGTCAGCGGTATCATCACCCTGTTTATGGGCCTGTATGCCAATTTGCCGCTGGCACTGTCTACCGCTATGGGCAGCAACTTCATTCTTGGCGGGCTGGTCAACAGCGGCACGGTATCCTTCGGCTGGGCCATGGCACTGCTGCTGTGCTCCGGTATCCTGTTCATTCTGGTGACGGTTCTGGGTGTGCGGAAAATGGTGGTGGATCTGCTGCCGAAAAACCTGAAGATCGCCATACCAACCGCTGTGGGCTTCTTTATTGCCTATCTGGGCTTTAAAAACACCGGCCTTGCCACTTTCAGCGACAGCGGTTTGGCTTTGGGCGATTTTACCCAGCCTGCGGTGCTGCTGGCCTTGATTACCCTGGCAGTGATGGGCGTGCTGACGGCCTACAAGGTGCGCGGCGCGATTCTGATCGGCATCATTGTCGGCACCATCATCAGCATTCCTATGGGTGTGTCTACGCTGCCTGCTGCGCTGGTGTCCCTGCCGGATATGAGCGAAATCGGCAATCTGGTGCTGTGCTACGACTTCAAGTCCGTGTTGGCTGACATCCCCGGCGCACTGGTGTGGATCTTCATCCTGTTTACCAGCGACTTCTTTGCTACCTTCGGCGCCCTGATCGCCGTGGGCGCCCAGACCAATATGCTGGATGAGAATGGCAACTTCCCCCAGATCGAAAAGCCCTTCCTGGTGGATGCCGTTGGTACGGTGATCGGTTCTGGCACCGGATGCACCACCATCTCCACCTTCATTGAATCCACCATCGGCGTGGAAGCTGGCGGCCGCACGGGCCTGACGGCGATCGTCAGCGGAGTGCTGTTCCTGGTGTGCATTTTCCTGTCCCCGCTGTTTTTGATGATCCCCACTGCCGTGACCGGCGTGGCGCTGATCTTCGTGGGCTTCTCCATGCTGTCGGGCTTTACGAAGCTGGACTTCTCCGACTTCAAGAGTTGCTTCGGCCCCTTCGTGATGATCCTGTTCGGCACCTTTACCGGCGACATTGCTGCGGCGATCTGCCTGGGCGTGCTGACGGACGTGCTGATCAAGGTGCTGACAGGCGATGCAAAGAAGGTACACCCGGTGCTGTACGTGCTGTGTATCCCGCTGGTGCTGTATTTCATCGTGTAAAAACCGGATAACAACGTAACTTCCCGGCATACCCGGATAAGCAGGTCTGATCGTGCGGAGTAGCGCAGCGTAAGCTGCGCTACTCCGGTTTTTATTGGGATATGTATGCAGAACAGTAATAGATTTAGCAATCATGGGTAGTATCTCTTACGAATATCCTACAATCATTCTACCGAAATAATTTTTGGCGTTCAAGACCCTGCTTGAAATACCTCTCCCGTGTGGATTTGAAGATTTGCACGCTTCCCTGTTCCCATCAATCAATAGTCCGCCACGTCACGCTGGCGAAGTCCTTTTTGATAACGATACCACCGCCGTTTGTTCCACTGTAATAGTATGGCTTTGCCGGTGCTGATGTCATCTGTCTGCTGGATGTGCCCCGACGGAAGCTGGGCTGGGAGCCGGGACGTCGGGAGAGACTGGCATCCCTACGGGCGCTGCTGCGCTGGACAGATAAGTGGCAGCGGGAAAATATGGTGGAAATCCGCCGTCTGCTGGTCCCGTATGGGGCCAAGGTGGTGGAGGGAGCGCCTTTTCCTCTGTTTTGAGTAGGCTGGCAGAGAGGCTCTCGGCTATTCGAGCTGGCTCGGCACGTCCTGACCCAGCCAGCGGTAGGTCCGCAGAATGAGGACGGCGGCAATGAGGAAGGTCAGCACATCGGACACCGGCATGGAGTACAGAACGCCGTCCAGCCCGAAGTAAACCGGCAGCAGCAGGGCAAAGCCCACGCCGAACACCACCTCCCGGATCATGGACAGGAGGGTGGAGGCCAGCGCCTTGCCCACTGCCTGCAGGAAGATGAAGCAGGCCTTGTTGACGCAGGCCAGCACCACCATGGACAGGTAGATGCGGAAGGCACGCAAGGCGAAGTCCGTGTAATAGCTGCTCTCGTTGGCAGCGCCGAAGATGGCGATGAGGGATCGGGGGAAGCACTCCGCCAAAAGCAGCGCCACAGCGCCTACGGTAGCCTCGGCGATGAGCAGGCGGGTGAACAGCTGGCGCACCCGCAAGCACTTTTCGGCCCCCATGTTATAGCCCACGATGGGGATGCACCCGGCGGCCATGCCCACCACGATGGAGATGACGATCTGGAAGAACTTCATGACGATGCCCACCACCGCCATGGGAATCTGGGCATACTGTGCCTGCCCGAACACCGGGTCCAGAGCGCCGTACTTTCGCAGCATATTGTTGATGGCGGCCATGGCGGCCACCAGACTGATCTGGGAGAGAAAGCTGGTGATGCCCAGTGTCAGCATCCGGGAGCAGAGCCTGCCATGGAGCGGGAGATCCCGGCGGCCGGGGCGGATCACCTTCATCCGGGGCAGATACCAGACGGCCAGTCCTGCCGTGATTACCTGCCCTATCACGGTGGCCACCGCTGCCCCCATCATGCCCCAGCGGCAGACGAAGATGAAGATGGGATCCAGAAGGATATTCACCACCGCTCCGGCCAGCGTGGATATCATGGCGAAGCGGGGAGCGCCGCCGGCCCGGATGACGGGGTTCATGGCCTGCCCGAACATATAGAAGGGGATGCCCAGCGAGATGTAGAAGAAATACTCCTGCGAATAGCGGAAGGTCTCGGCGTTGACGGTGCCGCCGAACATGGCCAGGATCTGATCGGCAAGCAGCAGGTACAGCGCCGTCAGCACCAGACCGCTGCCTGCCGCCAGCACCACGGCGTTGCCCACGGCTCGGCGGGCATCCTCTCGCTGGCCCTTGCCCAGCGAGATACTGACGAAGGTGCAGCAGCCGTCACCGATCATGACGGCGATGGCCAGCGCCACCACAGTCAGGGGAAAGACCACCGTATTAGCGGCATTTCCGTAGGAACCCAGATAGCTGGCGTTGGCGATGAAGATCTGATCCACGATGTTGTAGAGCGCCCCCACCAGCAGTGAGATGACGCAGGGGATGGCGTAGCGGTGCATGAGCCGCCCGACGGGCTCGGTCTCCAGAAATTGTGTGTTGTGTTCCATAGATGTGTCCTCTCTTTCGGCGTGATAAAAATGCGTAAGTCCCGGAAATCCGGACTTACGCATTTCTGCTGCACGATTTGCCTATGGAATTCCGCAAAAAGACGTGCGGCGTTTCTGCAACCGGATTTACGCAGAAACGCCACACGTTGTAAGACGATTATAACAGATGGGGGGAAGTTTTTCAAATGTTTTTGCCGCTGCCCTTACGCCGCCGTATCCCGGCGGAAGCGGCGCATGAGGATCAATGCCATGGCAAAACACAGAAGCTCCGAGCAGAGGGGGGCGAACCAGATGCTGCTGCCGCCCCAGAGCGCCGCCAGCAGGAGCAGTGCCCCGGCCTGCAGTACCAGTCCCCGGCCCATGGAGATGCACAGGGCGGAGCGGGGCCGCTCCACCGCCGTCAGGAAGCCGCCCATGAGGATATTGAAGCCCACCAGCAGATACGATAGAGCGTATCGCCGCAGCGCCCCGGTGGAGGCGGCGTTCAGCAAAGGCTTCTCCGAGCCGAGGAAGATATGTACCAGCTGCGGGGCCAGCAGGAAAATACCGGCAAAGCAGACCGCCGTCATGATGGCTACGGTAATCAGGCCGTACCGCAGCAGCCGGTGGTACTTCTCCGAGTCCTTGCGGCCGTACTGGAAGCTCACCAGCGGCTGGGAGCCCTGAGACACACCCAGCATGATGTTCACCACCAGCGTATTGGTGTAGGCAATGATGGTATAGCTCACCAGCCCGTCGGTGCCGATGCAGCGGAGGATCACATGGTTGAAGAGGAAGATCATCACACCGTTGCACAACTCCGTGACACCGTCCGCCAGTCCGATGGGGATCAGGCGGCGGTAGATGGAGCCCTCCGGCCGGAAGCGCACCAGATGGAAGGTGGTGTGCTTGCCTAAGAAGTGGGTGATGTAGATGACGCAGGTCAGCAGCTGGCTCAGACCCGTGGCGAAGGCGGCACCCCATGCGCCCCAATTCAGCACGAAGATGGCCACATAGTCCAGCACGCAGTTGGTGAGACAGCCGATGCACACCGTGAGAATGGCCAGCATGGGCCGCCCGTCGGTCTTGACCAGGATCTCCAGATTATACGACACGATGAAGCAGATGGCAAAGGGAGCCAGCCCCCTCAGGTACGACATGGTGTAGCCCAGCGTTTCCTCCTCCGCCCCCAGCAGCAGGGCAAAGGGCTCCAGGAAGACCAGCACCAGAGCGGTGATGGTCAGGCCGATGATCACCAGCAGCGCCAGATTCTGGGAGAACAGACGGTTGGCGTGCTCCCGGTTGCCCTGCCCCAGATAGATGGACAGGATGGTACTGGTGCCCACGGAGAAGGTGACGGCGATGGAGAACATGACGTTGGTGAAGGGGACGGCCAGATTCACCGCCGCCATGGCGTAGTCCCCCACGCCCTTGGCCACGAACAGGCCGTCCACGATGGAGTACAGAGAAAAGACCATGAGGGAGGCCACGGTGGCCGAGGAGAAGCGTAGAAACTGTGCCAGCAGACTGCGCTGATCTTGCATTTTCGATGAGATTCCTTTCCATTCAGCGGCGTACCGCATATACCCCGCCGCAGCGGTTGTACCGCCTATTATAGCCGAAATTTTCCTTTCGGTCAAGGGGAGGAGACTGCATCTCACGGCGGAATGCGGTAAAATGCACAGAAGGAGTGGCATATCCATTGGCGATTTTGTACAGACCGGAACGGCGTCCTCCGTTAAGGAGGTGTAAAGGATGCGGAAGAGACGAAAAGAGGGACGCCCTGACGGGCGTCCCTCTCGAGACTGCCGAAAAACCCTTCGGGTTTTTCGGCAAAAGGATTGCAGTCTGCTGTGCGCATAATTTGTGTGCCATAGGCGCACAAATTCCACACTTGCAGCCTGAGAAGTATTTTCTCTCGCGTGATCAGGACGGCACCGATGATGCACATGAGGGAAATTTTCTCCCCCAGCAGCAGCCAGCCCGCCACCACAGTGACGAAGGGAGTGGCATAGAGGTAGTTGTTGGTGATGACCACGCCCAGCCGCTTGAAGGCGATGTTCCAGATGGCGAAGCACACGGCGTTGCCGAACACTCCCAGAAACAGCCAGCTCACCAGAATATTGGGCTGGGTGAACAGGGGCGTCAGGCTGGGCAGGCCGTCCGTCAGCAGCACCAGCGGCAGGGAGGTCAGGAAGGCCCACAGAAACACCCGGCGGGTCACAAGGAAGTTGTCGTAGCGCTCGGTATACTTTTTGACGAGGATGGAGTACACCGCCCACATGAGGGCGGCGGCCAGAGCCAGCAGGTCGCCCAAGGGGCTTAGATGGAAGGACAGAGTGCCGTTGAGTACCACCATCACCACGCCGGCGATGGCTACCACGGCGCCGATGTAGACCCACTTGCCCAGCTTCTCCCCCCTGCGGGAGAACAGCTGCGCCAAAATCACCGTTAGGATAGGGGACATGGATACCAGAATACTGACGTTGGCAGCGGAGGTATGGGCCGAGGCGGTATTCTGTAGGAAGAAGTAGAAGCTGCCGCCGGTGATGCCGATGAGGATGAACATCAACTCATCCTTCCACGGGAGCTTCATGGTCTTGGGTCGCAGCGCCCACAGAGCCAGATACGCCAGCCCCATCCGTAGGGGGATGATCTGGGTGGGGGTATAGGCCGTCAGCATGACCTTGGTGAGCACGAAGCAGCTGCCCCACACCAGAGTGGTAAAGATGGCATACAGATGCCCCATGAGCTTTTGACGATTTGACATGATCCACACTCCTAATACACAAATGCTGCGCTGATGCAGCGCTTAATCTTCGGGGATGACGGGGGTCTGACCCGCCATGACTTGTGCAATGAGATCCTTGGCCACGTTCACTGTGTCATAGTCGGGCCACATGACCCACAGGGCCTGACCGGGCATGGAGTAGCACTCCTCCGTGCCGCCGTAGCCGGTGACGGAGTAGCTGGTGATGTTCCAGCCGGACATATCCGACAGCTGCATTTTTACCAGACTGGTGATGTCCTCATAGGGCATATTGGTAATCATGGTGTCCGCCACGGCATTCAGCACCTCACCGTAGGTGGAGAGGATGGCGGGAGAGGTGGCCTTGTTGAAGATGGCCTTGATCATGGCCATCTGGTTGCGGCCACGCTGGTTGTCACCGTCAGAGAAGGAGTAGCGCTCCCGGCAGAAAGCCAGAGCCGCCTGCCCGTCCACGTTGTAGTTCATCCCCTCGGTGAAGGAGAAGTAGTCGTCATAGAGATTGCCGTTCTTATCAGGGATCTGCATGACCTTGGTGGTGAAGGTCTGCTCGGAGTAGACGTCTACGCCGCCCAAAGCGTCCACGATCTTGGTCAGGCCGTAGAAGTTGACACGGGCGTAGTACTGCGTTTCCACACCGTAGAGATCGTCCAGCACCCGCATGGACTCGTCGATGCCGTACATACCGGCGTGGGTCAGTTTATCCAGCTGGCCGTTGAAGCTCAGGGGCAGGAAGTAGTCACGGGGGGTATTTAGCAGCAGGATCTGCCGGGACTTGGGATTCACCACCGCCAAAATGTTCACGTCACTGAGGCTCTGGATGTTGACATCGGAGTTCCGGGCATCGATGCCGCTGCAATAGACCACGAAGGGCTCCACGGTGATGGACTCGTTGGGTACCACCGGGGCCACCTCCTTGGTGAAGTCGAACTGCTTGAGGATACGGGTGTAGTTGTCGAAATCCGTATAGCCCTCCGTCTGCTCCAGAATGGGCAGATAGCCGTCGTTAAGGATAATGGCGTCCACCTCGCCGTCATACAGAGCGTCCGCCAGCTGGGGCACAGAGGCGTAGGCCTTGGAGGTGGGATTCAGATCGGACAGAGTTTTGAGCAGCTCGGCGGTGTTCTCCTGATCGGCGTTTTCCAGCACGCCGAAGGTATAGCCCACGGCATCCTCGATGGAGCTGGCCTCGTTGTCCTTCAGGACGATGATGTCGATGGTCTGCTTCTCCACCATCTTGCCCACGATGCGGGTGACGGCACTTTTGAGACTGCCGCCGGCCACGGCGCCGTAGATCATTCCGGCGGACAGGATCACAGCCAGCACGCCGCAGCCGATCTTGGCGGCATGACCACCCTTGGAGGGGCGGCGGGGCAGCTGCACCACGGCGTGGCCGCCATTGAGGATCAGGATGCCCACCATCAGCAGCAGCAGATATTTGTTGTCCAGCATATCCAGATTCAGGAGCTGGCCCAGCAGCACCAGACTGCACACCATCAGCAGTCCCAGCGCAATCAGGCCGAACCAGTCCATCCACGCCATACGGCGGCTGCCGGAGGCGTCGCTGTGCGTTTGTTTGGAAGTCATAGCATTTCTCCTTGCTTCAGAGATGACGGCCCGCATGGTCTTATGACCGGCCGCAATCCCCTATTATATAGGATAGATAGTAGAATTACCAGAGATTTTTGCGAAAAAACCGGGGAAATATCAAATTTTCCGGAAATACGGGGGAAATCAGCCGTTGATGAGCTCCCGGATCATCCGGCGAGCGGCGGCGACGGAGCTCTCATCCGGCACCAGCACGCTGAGGGGGAAGCCGGTGGTGAAGCAGTCCTGCATATCCGTGGTGCCGGAGAGGGTGTAGGTGCTGATGTCCCAGTCCACCTTGTCCTCCAACTGCAGCTTCACCAGCTTCAGGATATCCTGCTGGGGCATATTGGTCAGCAAGGAGTCGGAGACGGTCCTCAGCACATCCTGATACCCGGAGAGGATGGCGGGGGAGGTGGCCTTGTCAATGATGGCCTGCAGCACCGCCATCTGGTTGCGGCCCCGCTGCACGTCGCCCTGAGCGAAGGCGGAGCGCTCACGGGAGAAGGCCAGAGCCTCCCGGCCGTTGAGGTGATTGACCCCCTCGGTGAAGGTGAAGGACTCGTCGTGGTAGCCACCGTCGCCGTTTTCATTGGGCATCTCCATAGCGACGGTGGTGAAATCCACCGGGGAGGTGACGTCGATGCCGCCCAGAGCGTCCACGATATCCATAAGGCCGCTGAAATTCACACGGGCGTAGTAGTCGGCCTTCACCCCCAGCAAGGTGTTCAGGGCCTCGATGGGCTCGTCCATGCCCTTATCACTATATACGCTGAAATGGGTCAGCTTATCCATCTCTCCGTTGAAGGGCAGGGGCAGATAGTAGTCACGGGGGATATTCACCAACAGAATTTTATGGGTGGAGGGGTTCACCACCGCCAGAATGTTGGCATCGCTGCGGGTGTTGAGCAGGGTATCGGAGATGCGCTCGTCGGTGCCGCTGCAATAGACCACGAAAGGCTGACGGGAGATGTTGGCATTCGGGGCGATGGCGTCGGACTCGTGTGTCACGTCGTATGTATAGATCTCACGGGTGCGGGACGTAAAATCCTTGTAACCGTCGGTCTGCTTCAGGGTGGAGACCATGCCTTTGCCCAGGATGACAGCGTCTACTTCCCGGTTGTACAGAGCGTCGGCCAGAGCCGTGGGAGTGTCGTAGGACTTGGTCTTGACCTGCCCCAGTCCCTCCTTCAGATGCGTCAGAAGGGCATCGGTGGTGTCGGTATCCGTCTGAGCCAGATAGCCGTAGGTATAGCCGAAGGTATCACCGATCTCCTGAGCGGAGTCGTTTTCCCGGACCCGCACCACCACGGTCTTGACGCTGCCGGTGCTGGACACACGGGAGAGAGTCTCCAGCACGGCGTTGGTGGCCACGGTGGCGTAGATCATGCCCGCCGACAGTACCAGCGCCACCACGCCCAGAATAAGCTTCCAGAGCTTGTTGCGCCAGCGGGGCAGTTGGGTCACGGCGAAGAGAACGTTCAGTCCCGCCAGCACCGACAGCAGGAGCAGCGTCAGCTTCTGGGTCAGCACGCCGGTGGTCAGCAGCCGGGCCGCCAGAAAGCCGCTGGAGATCAGCAGCAGAAAGAAGGTGAGTATACCGAACCGATCCGCCCCGGTGCGGCGGCGGGAGGAACCGTAGCCGCCGTAGGAGCGGGAGGAATAATGTCTGGACATAGAGGAAAAACTCCTTTCCGAAAATCAGCAAGGCACGACAGGATAGCCCACCGGCCGAAGGCACATAGTCTCTCTATTATAAAGCGGCGGCGACAGGAAATCCAGTGTAAAAGGTTACAGATTTGTGAACTTTACGGCGAATGCGGCGGATGTGACGATTTTGTTATCCGGGGATTTCCCGGCGGAAACGGTTGAAGCGGCGGCGGGAGTGTGGTATAATCATCGAAACGGCCACGGGCCGTTACGGAAAAATAAGCCGCCGCCCCTGCGGAATGGAGGCGGCGTATTTCAGGAGGATCACCATGAAGGCAGCACTGGTCATTATGGCGGCGGGACTGGGTTCCCGCTACGGTGGAAATAAACAGGTGGACGGCGTAGGACCCCAGGGGGAGATGCTGATGGAGTATTCCATCTACGATGCCGTTCGGGCGGGCTTTACCAAGGTGGTGTTCATCATCAAGCCCGATATGCGGGAGCTGATGGATCGCCTGTGGGGGGACCGCACACTCATAACAAAAACAGGAGAGCCGCTGGAGGTCTGCTACGCCATGCAGGACTTCACCAGCATACCGGACTACTACACCATTCCGGCGGGCCGCACCAAGCCCTTCGGCACCGCCCATGCGGTGCTGTGCGCCCGGCCCTATCTCTCTGAGCCCTTCTGCGTCATCAACGCCGACGACTACTACGGCGTGGATGCCTACCGGGCCATGTATGAGGAGCTTCAGCGCCTGCCCCGGCAGGGACGGGCCACCATGGTGGGGTATCTGCTGAAAAACACCGTCAGCGCCAACGGCACCGTGTCCCGTGGCGTGTGCCGGGTGGAGGACGGCTGGCTCCGCGGCATCCATGAGACACTGAAGATCCAGCTGTTCCCGGACGGCTCCATCGCTGATGTGGCGGAGGGCCAGCACCGGGAGCTGGCGCCGGACACGGTGGTGTCCATGAACTTCTGGGGCTTCATGCCCTCCATCTTTCAGGAACTGGAGGCCTACTTCGACCACTTCCTGCGCTGCGAGGCCGGGGACAACATCAAGGCGGAGTGCCTGCTGCCGGGCATGGTGGGAGACCTGCTGGAGCAGGGACGGCTGGAGGTATCCGTGCTGCACTCGGCAGACCGCTGGTTCGGCATGACGTACCACGAGGACCGGCAGGCGGTGGCGGCGGAGCTGCAGAAGCTCCACGCCGGCGGTGTGTATCCACCCACCCTGCGGGCCTGAGAGGGGAGAGCGACACATGAGCGACTATTACGATCAGACCCCGGAGCAGCGCCGTCAGCTGCGGGCGCAGCGGAATCGGCGGCGGCAGGCGCAGGTGCGTCGGCGGAAGCTGCTGCGGGGCCTGCTGGTGCTGGCGGTATTGGCTGTGGTGCTGATACTGGTGCTGCGGGGCTGCGGCAAGGATAAGGAACCGGCGCAGCCCACCCCCAGCGAGAATGTGGACAAGCCCGATACCCCAAACACTCCGGCGGAGCCTTCGGATAGAGAGCAGAACCAGAAGCCTGACGACCAGCAGAGCAACGGGGAGCAGGAGATCCCGTGGAATCTGACGCTGGTGAACCGGTGGAATCCCCTGCCGGAGGGCTGGACCGTGGACGAGGTGGAGCTCTCCAACGGCTGGACGGTGGACAGCCGCTGCTACGACGCCCTCCAGCAGATGATGGACGCCTGCCGGGCGGAGGGGCTGCATCCCGTGGTGTGCTCTGCCTACCGGACGCAGGCCGTGCAGCAGAACATCTTCGACCAGATGAAGCAGTCCCTGTTGGATCAGGGGTACAGCGATGCCGACGCCGAGACGGAGGCGGGCCGTCAGGTGGCCGTTCCCGGCACCAGCGAGCATCAGCTGGGGCTGGCGGTGGACATCGTGGATCTGGACCACCAGCTGTTGGACGAGAGTCAGGAGCAGACGGCGGTGCAGCAGTGGCTTATGACCAACAGCTGGCGCTACGGCTTCATCCTACGCTATCCCACCGCCAAGACGGAGACCACCGGCATCATCTACGAGCCGTGGCACTACCGCTATGTAGGACAGGAGGCCGCTGCGGAGATCTATCAGCAGGGTGTGTGCCTGGAGGAGTATATCGCCGCCAAATACGGCACTTGACCGGAGGGACGAGGAATGAGATTGAGAAAGTAAGCAGCTCACATTTGTATAAAGGAGTTGCTGATGGATGCATATCGAGGAATATACCACGTATCAGGAGTCGGAGGTGCTGGCTCTGTATGGAAGCGTCGGATGGACGGCCTATACGGAGCAGCCGGAGGCGCTGCGCCGAGGTTTTGCCGGGTCGCTGCTGACACTGGCCGCCCGTGAGAACGGGACGCTGGTAGGGCTGCTGCGGGCTGTGGGTGACGGCTGTACCGTGGTGCTGGTACAGGATCTATTGGTGCGGCCGGATCACCAGCGGCGGGGAATCGGCACGGCGCTGATGCAGGCGGCGCTGGAGCGCTTCCGATCGGTGCGGCAGGTGCAGCTGCTGACGGACGACACGGAGAAAACCAAGGGGTTCTACCGGTCGCTGGGTCTGCTGACACTGCCGGAGCTGGGGTGCTGCGGCTTCATGCGCCCGTAAAACCACATGGGGGAGAGTGTCCTTGGACACCCTCCCCCATGCTTTGTCCTGTGTACCGGGCGATCAGCGCCGGTTCTGGTTCTGCTGCTCCTGCTGATTCTGATTCTGGTTTTGGTTCTGCTTGTTCTGCTTCTGCTGATTCTGGTTCTGCTGATTCTGGTTCTGCTGATTCTGGTTCTGCTGATTTTTGCCAGACATCGAGGCACCTCCTTCCGTATCTGCGATACAGCTTCAGTTTGCCCGAAAACCGGCGGAGCATACATCCTCCCGTGAAAAATTTCCGGCGGCAGATAAAAAATCCGCTTGACAGGCGGGAGGAGCGATGGTATACTACTGGAGAAAACAAAGAAGGCAGGATGCATCCGCCTCACCTCCAGCAAAGGCAAAGAGGTCAACAGCGAGTATGGCGGCGGCCCGGAAGGGGCGTAGGCTTTGTTGTGCGGATGCAGCTTTGCATCCGTGTTTTTATTTTCTGAAGGAGGTGCTTCGGTTATTAGCAATGTAGTGCATCAACTCAACGAGGAGATCCGTGACAAGGAGATCCGCCTCATCGGTGAGACCGGTGAACAGCTGGGTATCATGTCCTCCGCCGACGCTCTGCACATTGCGGACGAGCGGGGGCTGGATTTGGTGAAGATCTCTCCCCAGGCAACCCCGCCGGTGTGCAAGCTCATGAACTACGGCAAATACCGGTTCGAGCAGAGCAAGCGGGAGAAGGAAGCCAGAAAGAACCAGCACGTGGTGGAGATCAAGGAGATCCGGATGTCTCCGGGCATTGACGTGGGGGATTTCAACACCAAACTGAAAAATGCCCAGAAGTTCCTGACGGAGGGGAACCGGGTGAAGGTCTCTGTTCGCTTCCGTGGCCGTGAGATGGCACATACCGAGATCGGCCGGGAGCTTCTGAAGAAGTTTGCCGAACAGTGCGCCGAGGTCGCCACCATGGATAAGGCCGCCAAGCTGGAGGGCCGGAATATGTCGATGTTCCTCTCTCCCAAGACCGGCAAGTAAACAAAAGTTCTGCTTGCCCCCGGCAAGAGAATAGATGGAAGGAGTAAAAATTATGCCTAAACTGAAGACTCACAGCGGCGCCAAGAAGCGCTTCAATCTGACGAAATCCGGCAAGGTCAAGAGAGCTCACGCTTTCAAGAGCCACATCCTCACCAAGAAGGACACCAAGCGTGGCCGTCGCCTGCGGTCCGGCACCTACGCCGACTGCACCAACGAGGCGACCATCCGCAAGATGATCCCCTACAAATAAGAGACGGAATCGTTAGAATAGGAGGCAATTAAGATATGGCACGTGTAAAAGGCGCTATGATGGCGCGTAAAAGAAGAAATAAGACGCTGAAGCTGGCCAAGGGTTACTGGGGCGCTAAGTCCAAGCACTTCAAGATGGCCAATGAGCAGGTCATGAAGTCTCTGACCTACGCCTATGTGGGCCGCCGCCTGAAGAAGCGGGACTTCCGTCAGCTGTGGATCACCCGCATCTCCGCCGCCTGCAAGATCAACGGCATGAACTACTCTACCTTCATGCACGGTCTGAAGGTGGCCGGCATCCAGATCAACCGCAAGATGCTCTCCGAGATGGCCATCTACGATGCCCCGGCGTTCGCCGCCCTGTGCGACATCGCCAAGAAGGCGTAACTGTCTTAAAAAGCACGTCGCATATGCGGCGTGCTTTTTCCTGTGGCAAAGGGCGGAAATATCTGGTATACTACCAGGGAAACACATCATCGATGGTACCAAGAGAAAGGAGCATTTCCATGTACTGCACGAGAAGGATCAATGACGATTACACATGGGTGGGTGCCGACGGGAGGCGGCTGGCCATGTTTGAGGGCGTGTTCGACGTACCGGCAGGCATCTCCTTCAACAGCTATCTGCTGCGGGACGAAAAGACCGTACTGTTTGACACGACGGATGCGGCGGTGCGCCGCACCTTCCGGGAAAATCTCCTCCATGCGCTGGAGGGGCGGTCGCTGGACTGCGTGGTGGTACACCACATGGAGCCGGATCACACGGCGGAGCTGGAGGAGCTGGTGCTGCGCTTCCCGGAGGTGCAGATCTATTGCAGCGCTATGGCCAAGACCATGATGACCCAGTTCTTCGGCACCGGCCTTCAGGAGCGCATCCATGTGGTGAAGGAGGGGGATACCCTCTGCACCGGGCGGCACACGCTGCGCTTTATTGCGGCTCCCATGGTCCACTGGCCGGAGGTCCTGATGACCTATGATGAGACGGATCGTCTGCTGCTGACGGCGGATGCCTTCGGCTGTTTCGGGGCCTTGAATGGCCGGCTGTTTGCCGATGAGGTGGACTTCGACCGGGATTATCTGGACGAGACCCGGCGCTACTACACCAATATCGTGGGCAAATACGGCTCTCAGGTGCAGGCGGTGCTGAAGAAGGTGGCGGAGCTGGACATCGCCATGCTGCTGCCCCTCCACGGCTTTGTGTGGCGGAAGGAGTTGGGGTATCTCCTGCACAAGTACGACCTCTGGAGCCGCTACGAGCCGGAGGAGCGGGGGGTGCTCATCGCCTATGCCTCCGTGTATGGCAACACGGAGAACGCCGCCAACATTCTGGCCTGCCGGCTGTCGGAGCGGGGTGTGAGGGTGCAGATGTTCGATACCTCCGTGACGCCTACCTCTTACATTCTGTCGGCGGCCTTCCGTTACAGCCATCTGGTGTTTGCTGCCACTACCTACAACGCCGGGGTGTTCATCACCATGGAGGAGCTGCTCCACGATATCGCTGCCCACGATCTCCAGAATCGCCGGGTGGTGCTGCTGGAGAACGGCTCCTGGGCCCCGGCCAGCGGCAAGGGGATGCAGAAGATCCTCCAGCCTCTGAAGGGGTGGCAGCAGATGGAGGACACCTTTACCATCCGTTCCGCCCTGCGGGAGGATCAGACCATGCAGCTGGAGCGGCTGGCGGCCACGCTGGCGGCGGACGTACAGGCTGCGGCCCCGGCGGAGGAAAAGCCGGAGGGGCAGCACCGCTATGTGTGCAAGGTCTGCGGCTATGTATACGAGGGGGACTCCCTGCCGGAGGATTATAAGTGCCCCCTGTGCGGCGCCGGTGCGGAGTATTTCAAGCAGGAGTCGTAAAGAGCGCTTTTCCCCATGAAAGAACAGCAGGATGGCAATACCATCCTGCTGTTCTTATATCATTCTACGGAAGAAGCTTCCAACGGAGCAGCCTCCGCAGGTTCCTCCTCCGGCTCCGCCCACGGCTCCATGGTAGCCACGCAGCGGTTGATGTTCTTCCCCAACTCATAGAACTTGGCCTCGTAGTCCGTCATGATCCCCACGGGGCCGTCGGCGTGGAGGTCACGGGTCACCTCCGACAGGGCGAAGCCGTACTGGGGGATCTCCTCCACGGACCACTGGAACAGCTTGTCGTTGTCGGTTTTGAAGTGGATCTGCCCGCCCATAGGCAGCACCTGCCGGTAGCACTTGAGAAAATTGCCGTGGGTCAGACGGCGGCGCTTCTGGTTGCTCTTGGGCCACGGGTCGCAGAAATTGATGTACAGCCGGTCCACCTCCGCCGGGGCAAACATATCCGGCAGCAGGGCGGCGTCCCCCACCACGAAGAATACGTTGTGCAGCCCCGCCGCCTGCGCCCGTTCCATGGCCACCACCATGGCGTCCGGCACCTTCTCCACGGCGATGAGCAGAACATCCGGCTCCGCTTGGGCCGTACCCACGGTGAAGCGCCCCTTGCCGCAGCCCAGTTCTACCCGCAGCTCACGGGCATCGGGCATCAGCTCCCGCCAGTGGCCCCGCATGGCGAAGGGGTCCTGTACCTGACAGGCCCGGCAGGCCTCCATCCGGGGCAGTAGATTCTTCTTTTTCCGCATACGCATGGTGTCGTTCCTCCTGAAAAACGCCGCATGGCGATGGTATCCGACTACCCAATATACCGGTTTTCCGGCGAAAAAGCAAGAGGGAACGCCGGAAAATCTCTCCCGGCAGGGGAGAGCCGCCGAAGCGACGTTTTCGTAGGATGGCGCATCGAAGAACAGGTGCGGCAAAAAGCTGGAAAAGTACGCAAAAAATCCGACGAAATTTGTGATTTCCTCTAAAAAGAGAAAAGCCGGGTGAGAAGTGCTTGATAAATTTTAGACGAACGTCTATAATGGATAAGGTATATGAGAAAGTGCATTTTGCGGGTGAAATACCCCCCGCAGAAAGCGCTTTTTCCCATGACATTGCCGCTGCTTCGGCGGCGGCTGCCACAGTAAGGAGGAACCATTGTGACGAACGTACTGTTGGAGAAAAAAGGTCCATATGCCGTGGCCACCATCCACCGTCCGGAGGCGCTGAACGCCCTGAATTCTCAGGTGCTGGCGGATCTGGCGGAGCTGCTGGACACCGTGGAGGCCGACGAGGAGATCCGTGTACTGGTCATCACCGGTGCAGGGGAGAAGGCCTTCGTGGCGGGGGCCGACATCGGAGAGATGAGCACCCTCACCAAGGCCGAGGGCGAGGCCTTCGGCAAGAAGGGCAACGACGTATTCCGCCGGCTGGAGACGCTGCCCATCCCCACCATCGCCGCTGTCAACGGCTTTGCACTGGGCGGCGGCTGCGAGCTGAGCATGAGCTGCGACATTCGCATCTGCGCCGACACCGCCGTGTTCGGTCAGCCGGAGGCCGGTCTGGGTATCACCCCCGGCTTCGGCGGCACCCAGCGGCTGGCCCGTCTGGTTGGCCCCGGTATGGCCAAGCAGCTGATCTACACCGCCAAGAACATCAAGGCCGACGAGGCCCTGCGGATCGGGCTGGTGAACAGCGTCTATCCGGCGCAGGAGCTGCTGCCCGCAGCGGAGAAGCTGGCCGGGACCATCGCCAAGAACGCCCCCATCGCCGTGCGGGCCTGCAAGAAGGCCATCAATGACGGCCTGCAGGTGGACATGGATCGGGCCGTGACCATCGAGGAGAAGCTGTTCGGCAGCTGCTTCGAGACGGCGGACCAGAAGGAGGGCATGGGCGCTTTTCTGGAAAAGCGCAAGCACGAGCCCTACCAGAACCGGTAAAGCTCTGTCAGAATGTTGTTTTCCGGGCATAGCGCCCGGTGGGCAAACCAAGGACCCTATATATTCTAATTAGGAGGAATCATTATGAAGATCGCTGTTTTTGGTGCAGGTACTATGGGTAGCGGTATCGCTCAGGTGTTTGCCGGCAAGGGCCACACCGTCCTGCTGTATGCTTCCAGCACGGCCAGTGCGCAGCGCCACAAGGATAAGCTGGCTGCTTCTCTGAATAAGCGTGTGGCCAAGGGCAAGATGACGCAGGAGGCCGCTGACGATCTGATGAGCCGTGTGCTGGTGGAGGAGTTCGAGGCCGCCGCTGACGCCGATCTGGTCATCGAGTGCGTGGCTGAGAACATGGCCGTGAAGAAGGAGCTGCTGGGCCGTCTGGACGCTCTGTGCAAGGATGAGGCCATCTTTGCCTCCAACACCTCCTCTCTGTCCATCACCGAGATGGGTCAGGGTCTGAAGCACCATCTGATCGGTATGCACTTCTTTAACCCCGTGCCTGCCATGAAGCTGGTAGAGGTCATTGCCGGCGGCAATACCCCCGCTGAGCTGGTGGACTACATCAAGAACCTGTCCACCGAGATCGGCAAGACCCCCGTGGTGGTCAACGAGGCCCCCGGCTTTGTGGTCAACAAGATCCTTATCCCCTATTGCAACGAAGGCGTTTGCGTTCTGCAGGAGGGCGTTGCCTCTGCGGAAGATATCGATATTGCCATGCAGCTGGGCTGCAATCACCCCATGGGTCCCCTGCATCTGGGTGACCTCATTGGCTGGGACGTGGTGCTGAATATCATGGATGTGCTGTTCAACGAGACCCACGACAGCAAGTATCGTGCAAACGTATTGATTCGGAAGATGGTTCGCGCCGGCAAGTTGGGCATCAAGTCTGGCGAGGGCTTCTTTAAGTATACCAAGTAAAATTTCGTAAAGGAGAAAAGAGTATGGACTTCCATCTGACTAAGGAACAGCTGCTCGTTCGCAAGATGTACCGCGAATTTGCAGAGAACGAAGTGAAGCCCCTGGCCGCCGAGATCGACGAGGAAGAGCGTTTCCCCATGGAGACCGTCGAGAAGATGGCGGCCTGACCGAGCCCGGCGCCGGTACCGATGCGCAGGGCCAGCAGACCACCGCCGTGCTGGACGAGTCCGGCGAGAACTACATCCTCAACGGCTCCAAGTGCTTCATCACCAACGGCAACGTGGCTGATACCTTCGTCATCATCGCCGTCACCGGTAAGACCACCGACAAGCGTGGCCGTGCCATGAAGGAGATCTCCGCCTTCGTGGTGGAAAAGACCGACCCCGGCTTCACTCAGGGTAAGCACGAGAAGAAGATGGGTATCCGCGGCAGCTCCACCTGCGACCTGATTTTCGAGGACTGCGTCATCCCCAAGGACCGTATGCTGGGCAAGAAGGGCCAGGGCTTCAAGATCGCCATGCAGACGCTGGACGGCGGTCGTATCGGTATCGCCTCTCAGGCTCTGGGTCTGGGCGAGGGCGCCGTGGAGGAGGCCGTCAAGTACACCAAGGAGCGTGTCCAGTTCGGTAAGCGTATCTCCCAGTTCCAGAACACCCAGTTCCAGCTGGCCGAGATGCACACCCGGATGCAGGCTGCTCAGTTCCTGGTCTACTCCGCTGCCATGAAGAAGCAGAACCACGAGCCCTACTCCATGGATGCCGCCATGGCCAAGCTGTTCGCTGCCGATGCCGCTTCCGACGTGACCCGTCGTGCCGTGCAGCTGTTCGGCGGCTACGGCTACACCCGTGAGTATCCCGTGGAGCGCATGATGCGTGATGCCAAGATCACCGAGATCTATGAGGGCACTTCCGAGGTCCAGCGCATGGTCATCGCCAGCCATCTGGGCGTTAAGTAATTGAGGAGGTATAAGGCAAAATGAAAGTTATTGTTACTGTGAAGCAGGTTCCCGATACCTCCGGTAAGGTGGCTGTGAACCCCGATGGTACTCTGGACCGTGCGTCCATGCAGACCATCATCAACCCCGATGATATGAACGCCGTCGAGGCCGCTCTGGCCCTGAAGGACGAGCTGGGCTGCAAGGTCGTGGCCTTCACCATGGGCCCCCCTCCTGCCGAGGGTATGCTGCGTGAGCTGATGGCCATGGGCGTGGACGAGGGTGTCCTGATTACCGCCCGTGAGTTCGGCGGCTCCGATACTTACGCCACCTCCCAGATCATCGCCGCCGGCATCGACACCTACGGTGTGGATGAGGACGACGTCATTCTGGCCGGCCGTCAGGCCATCGATGGCGATACCGCTCAGGTCGGCCCCCAGATCGCTGAGAAGCTGCATCTGCCTCAGGTCACCTATGCCGGTGAGATCAAGAAGGAGGGCAACACCTTCATCGTCAAGCGTATGCTGGAGGATGGCTACATGACCGTTAAGGTCAACACCCCCTGCATGATCACCTGCATCAAGGAGCTGAATCAGCCCCGTTATCTGTCCGTTGGCGGCGCCTTCGAGGCTTACAGCAAGCCTCTGGTCACCATGACCTACGAGACGCTGAAGGATCACCCCCTGATCGATGCCACCACCATCGGTCTGAAGGGCTCCCCCACCAACATTCTCACCTCCTTTACGCCTCCTCAGAAGGGCGCCGGCATGATGCTTGAGGGCGCCGGCAAGGAGACCACCGACAAGCTGGCTGGCATTCTGGCCGCCAAGCATATCATCTAAGGAAGGAGATAAGAAAATGGCTTTTAATAGTGCTGATACCGCTGCCTTCAAAAACGTCTGGGTTTTCTGCGAGCAGCGTCAGGGCAAGATGATGCCCACTACCTTTGAACTGATCTCCGAGGGCCGGAAGCTGGCTGACGAACTGGGCGTTGACCTGTGCGGCATTCTGCTGGGCGACAACGTGGACGGCATCGCCAAGGAGCTGGGCGGCTACGGTGCCGACAAGGTCTATGTCTACAACAGCCCCCTGCTGAAGGACTACACCACCGATGCCTACACCAAGGTCATCACCGATGCCGTGGAGGAGATCAAGCCCGAGATCCTGCTGTTCGGCGCTTCCAATATCGGCCGTGATCTGGCCCCCCGCTGCGCTGCTCGTCTGCACACCGGTCTGTGCGCTGACTGCACCCATCTGGACATCGATATGCCCATCTACAAGAACTTCCTGCGTGAGGCTTCCACCCTGCCTGAGGAGCGTATCGAGAAGCTGGGCACCGTGAAGATCAACGGTCAGGATCACGATGTCTCCCGTGACATCAAGATGACCCGTCCCGCTTTCGGCGGCCACCTGATGGCCTCCATCTTCTGCCCCCGCTTCCGCCCCGCCATGGCCACCGTGCGCCCAGGCGTTATGAAGAAGCGTGAGTTCTGCGCCGACTGCGCCGAGAAGGTTGAGATCCTGCATCCCGCTTTCGAGCTGTCTGCCAGCGACATCAAGACCGAGGTCGTGGAGACCGTCAAGGCTGCCAAGAAGCTGGTGGACCTGATCGGTGCCGACTTCATCGTGTCCGTGGGCCGTGGCATCAGCAAGGATGTCGAGGGCGGCATCAAGCTGGCTGAGGAGCTGGCTGAGGTCCTGGGCGGCGTCGTGGGCTCCTCCCGTGCCTGCGTGGACGCTGGCTGGATCACCGCTGACCATCAGGTCGGCCAGACCGGCAAGACCGTCCATCCCAAGGTCTACGTCGCTCTGGGTATCTCCGGCGCCATCCAGCACAAGGCTGGTATGCAGGACTCCGAGTGCATCATCGCCGTGAACAAGAACGAGAACGCTCCCATCTTCGAGGTGGCTGACTACGGTATCGTTGGTGACCTGTTCAAGGTCGTTCCCGAGCTGATCGAGTCCATCAAGGCTGCCAAGGCTGCTCAGTAATCGATCCCCTTTACGAATCAAGAAGGGCTGTCCCGCTGTGGGACAGCCCTTCTTTCATTGCTTGGATCATGGTCAGGTGGTGATATGCCAGTAGGTGACGGTATCCTCGATATCCATTTCCACCAGATAACCACCTACTCCGTCAGGGCAGAATATCGTGGGCCAGTTTTGATAGGTGGCAAAGTCGTTGATCACAAGGGGATCGGTCTGCTGCGTATCCGGATAGAGGATATGGGCAGCAAAGGTATCGTCTACATACATACAGCTGCTGCCGCTTCCGGCCAGACGCCACAGGGGCACTGCGGAATCGGCGGCGGATACCTTTCCGTCGCTGATGCGGATCGTCTCATAGGAAAATTTTTGAGTCTCCGGGTCACCCAAACCGCACACCATGTACTCGCCCGTTATGGCAAAGGTCGTGACCTGCTGCGAAAGCTCCTTCTGGTACAGAATACCGGACGCATTGCAGAGGAACGCCGTCCAGTAGGCGTCGTCATTGGCAGAGGCCAAAAAGGCGAATTGCGTACCATTGGTGCAAACGGTCACATCGGACATGGTGTAGTCGGTGAGGTCCAGCACGCTGGAAACGGTACTGCCGTCCACACGATATACGGATATGCCGGTATCTTCTGATTGCAGATACATGGGCTGACCGTTCAGGCAGAACAACGCAGGGACCTGATTATAGGAAGCGGCTTGACCGGAGGCGAGGGTGCTTTTCCCTGTGTCTGTGGAGCGGATCAGAGACCATTTGAGGCCGGGCTCCACGGCTTCATAGTCCACGTACAGAACATCGGACCCGTCCAGAGTGGCGGAGATGATATAGGCCGGGGAGGAAACGGGAAACTGCTTGGTGGTCCCGTCCGAATAATTCCAGTAGAGCAGATAATCGGTATGATAAAGGGGGCCGGTCTGAGCCGTGTTGCGATGCCCGACAGCCAACAGGGCACCGTTTTCCCCGCAGCACTGTATAAGGGTGGCGGCCTCATCCTCGGAAAGCTCCAATGGCGAGGTGAGCCGCTGCACCGTGGGGGCAGGAACCTGTTCCGGCGCCTTGGAGCAGGCGGAGAGGGGAATGGCGCATATCAGGAAGAAAAGAATGATAATTTTTTTCATGTGAGGGCCTCCTTTCTCAGTTGTGGCCACATTATATAAAAAACATTTATAGTTGTCAACGGTTTTTGTGAAATACATATTCCATCACAATGGAACATAACGAAATTGTATGCAAAATGATACAAGAGGGGACGCCCCTGCGGGACGACCCCTCTCTTTTACCACGAAGTTCTCCCACCCTTCGACCATCCGGATATGGGAGAATATGGAAGATAATAAAGAATCTGCAAAGAGATAAAAATTCATAATTTTGTAACACCTCCATAGTGCTCCGGGGTTGCAATTCCCGTAACAGAGTGCTACAATAGGCGTCGCTTGAGAGATAGAATCCTAAAAAGAGGCGATTTCCTATGGTAGCTGAACTGGCAGCGCTGGTAATTTTTGTCATCATGTTCCTGCTGATCGTGCTGGACCGCATCCCCCGCCAGTGGGTGACGCTGGGCTGCGGCGCACTGATGCTGGTGCTGGTATTCGGTGTCTGTATGCACGATGGCGGGGCCATATGGGATACCCTGAACCTGTCCGCCTTCGGCCAGAGCACCTTCTGGTACGGCGCATCGGAGTCCTCCGGCGGCATCAACTGGTCCACCATCGTGTTCATTGCGGGCATGATGGTGATGGTGGAGGGCATGGGCCACGTGGGCATCTTTCGCTGGCTGTGCCTGAAGCTGGCCAAGGCGGTCCATTACCGCACCGTGCCGCTGCTGGTGTGCTTCATGGTCATGGCAGCCGTGCTGTCCATGTTCATCGACAGCATCACCGTCATTCTGTTTCTGGCCGCCGTCACGGCGGAGCTGGGCCGCACCCTGCGCTTCGACCCGGTTCCCATGATCCTGGCGGAGATCTTCTGTGCCAATTTGGGCGGCAGTGCCACCATGTGCGGCGATCCCCCCAACATCATCATCGGTACCTCGCTGGGTCTGACATTCTTCGATTTCCTCACCAACACCGGCGTTATCATGCTGATCTGTCTGGTGGCCACGGTGGTGTACTTCTACTTCTGCTTCCGCCGCATCCTGCGGGAGAGCGAGAGTCAGCGCCCCACGGATATCACCTATCCAGACGCCGCCTCCGCCATCACGGATCGGCGGGCCTTCATCGCCTGCGGCGCCGTGTTCCTGCTGGTGGTGGTGCTGCTGGTCACCCACGCACAGACGGAGCTGACGGTGGCCACCATCGGCTGTATCGCCGCCGTATTGATGGCGCTGGCCACCCTCTGCACCTCCGGAGGCCATGCGGCAGCGGGGCTGTTCGCCAAGGTGGACTACCGCACGCTGCTGTTCTTCATCGGCCTGTTCGTGGTGGTCAGCGGTTTGGAGGACACCGGCTGTCTGGATGTGCTGGCCGGCTGGATCAGCCGCATCAGCGGCGGACACACCGCGGTGATGGTGGCCATCATCCTGTGGCTGTCGGCTGTGTGCAGCGCCTTTGTGGATAACATCCCCTTCGCCGCCACCATGGTGCCGGTGATCCAGTCCATGTCACAGTCGCAGGGCGTGGACCTCTCCGTGCTGGCGTGGGCGCTGTCCATCGGCACGGATCTGGGCGGCAGTGCCACCCCCATCGGAGCCTCCGCCAATGTGGTGGGTACCTCCGTGGCCGCCAAGAACGGCCACCCGGTGACATGGGGTACCTACTGCAAGTACTGCGCCCCGGCCACGGTGCTGGTCATCACCATTGCCATGGTCTGCCTCTTCGTGCGGTATCTATAATATAATGGGTATTATAAAAGCATCCCCGGCCTGTTTTGCAGACCGGGGATGCTTCATGATGCAAATCAGAACTCCGGATAGCCGTCCTTCAGATGCTCGTCGTAGATGGCACGCTCGCCGCCGATGAACTTGGGCCGCACACGGGCCGCCAGCAGGATGGCGCTGCCGATATGGTTCTGGGGCAGGCGCACCGGCACCGCCACCTTCTTCAGGTGCATCCCGATGAGGGTGCCACCGATATCCAGACCGGCGTCAGCCCGGATCTCCTCCAGCGCCACCGGATGCCGGAAGCTCTGATAGGCGGCGGTGGCGAAGGAGCTGCCCGCCTTGGGTTGGGGCAGCACATTGACGATCTCCGCCCCAGGCACCGCCTCATGCTCCACGATCAGCGCCCGGTTCAGGTGCTCGCAGCACTGGGCGGCGATGTAGACGCCCATGGGGGCAAACACGCTGTTGAGTCCGTCGAAAATGGCCTGTGCGATTTGGGGCGTGGACCAGCTGCCCACCTGATGCCCCACCACCTCGCTGGTGCTGCAGCCCACCACCACAATGTGGCCACGCCGCAGCCGGGCTGCCTCCGCCAGCTGCCGTGCGGCGTCCGCCGCCTCCTGCCGCACCTGTTCCAGCAGGTCGGTGCGCTCTACCTCATGAATGATCCCAGCCATAGCTATCTTCCTTTCCTCGCATGAACGAAAAGCGGCGGATGATCGCTCCGCCGCTTTTCGCAAAAGCAATTCTGCACCTTCAGTGTACCACGTCCGGCGCCATTTTGCAACCGTTCTTACGCCAGCTTTTCCAGCGCCTTACTGCGCTTGAGTACCACCAGCAGCACCAGACCGATGACCATGCCCATAGCACCCTGCACCAGATTGCCGGGGATACTGGCCGCAGCGCCCCAGCCCTTGCCCAGCAGCAGGGAGGCGTAGCCGAAGTAGCCCGCCACCATGATGACCTCGCTGACCACGGCGCTGATGACGTAGGAGGCCTTGCTCTCCTTCATGGCCTTGACGATGAGGGCCGCCACCAGAGCCATGCAGCCCTTGATAACCAGCGTGCCGGGCGCATAATGACCGTAGCCGCCCAGCAGGTCCACCAGCATGGAGCCGATGCCGCCTGCCGCAGCGCCCCACCACGGGCCGAGGATCCAGCCGCTCAGCAGCACGATGCAGTCGCCCAGATTCACAAAGCCCTGCATGGGGGAGGGAATCTGCACGATGGAGGTGGCCACATAGGTCAGTGCGGCCATCAGGGCCGCCAGAACCAGTTTCTTGATGTTCGCATCTCTCATGGGAAAAATCTCCTTGCTTTTATGTACTGTCTGTATTATAGTAGAAATTGGTATTATTGAAATGCCCATATCGATATTATCGGATAATACCAGATGGAGGAGCTATGCTGACCTATCCCCTGAACAAAGAGAGCGGCCGGAGCCTGTATGAGCAGCTGTACGAGGGCATCCGCCGGGATATCCTGTCCGGGACACTGCCGGCTCACCAGCGGCTGCCCTCCAAGCGGGCGCTGGCCCAGCATCTGGAGGTCAGCATCATCACCGTGCAGAATGCCTATGAGCAGCTGGCGGCGGAGGGCTACATCTACTCGCAGGAGAAGCGGGGCTACTACGTCAGCCCCGTGGAGCGCCCCTTACAGGCGGCGGCCCGGCAGCCTGCCCCGCTGCCGCCGGAGCCGGAGCAGAAGACCTATTTTCTGGACCTTGTGACCAATTCCATCGACCGGGCGTATTTCCCCTTTACCGTCTGGGCCCGCCTCATGCGGGAGACGCTGCTGGAGCGGGACAAGGCCCTGCTGCAGGCCGCCCCCTACAACGGAGCGGAGGAGCTGCGCCGGGCCATCAGCGACTATCTGCGCCAGTTCCGTGGCATGAACGTGGACAGCGGCCAGATCATCGTCGGCGCCGGTACGGAGTTTCTGTATTCGCTGCTGATCCAGCTGCTGGGCCGGGAGAAGTGCTACGCCGTGGAGGACCCCGGATACAGCAAAATTGCGGAAATTTACCGCAGCCATCAGGTGGATCTGCGGCGGGTGGGACTGGATGAAAAGGGCCTCTCCACCCGGCTTCTGCGCCGTCAGGAGGCGGATATCGTCCATCTCTCGCCCTCCCACCACTATCCCACGGGCATCGTCATGCCCATCGGACGGCGGCAGGAGCTGCTGCACTGGGCGGAGGAGCAGGAGGGACGCTGGATACTGGAGGATGACTACGACAGCGAGTTCCGCTTCGTGGGCCGTCCCATCCCCACGCTGTTCTCCATCGACGAGGCCCAGCGGGTCATCTACCTGAACACCTTCTCCAAGACCATCGCCCCCTCCATCCGCATCAGCTACATGATCCTGCCGCCCCGACTCATGGAGGTCTATCGGGAGAAGCTGGGCTTCTACGCCTGCACGGTGTCGGGCTTCGAGCAGTATACTCTGGCCAAATTCATGGCGCAGGGCCGCTATGAGCAGCACCTGAGCCGCATGAAGGCCCGCTACCGCCAGAAGCGGGACGCCGTCATCGCCATGCTGCGCTCCAGCCCGCTGGCGGACCGGGTGGAGATCATGGAGCAGGACGCCGGTCTGCACTTTCTGGTGCGGCTGGATACCCGTCTGCCGGATGCGGCGCTGCGGAGCCGGGCGGCGGAGCAGGGGGTGCGTCTGGCGCTGCTGTCGGACTATTACAGCGCCCGGTCGTCGGCGCCCCAGCATATCGTGGTGGTAAACTATTCCGGCATCGACCTGGAGCGTCTGCCGGAGGGACTGCGCCGTCTGGCGCAAGCTTGGGAGGAATAACGATGTACGATGAATTGACCCGTGGCGACGTGCAGAAGATGCAGGAGGAGATCGACTACCGGACGCAGGTGCTGCGCCCCAAGCTCATCGAGGACGTGCAGACGGCACGGGCCTTCGGTGACCTCAGCGAGAACTTCGAGTATAAGTGCGCCAAGCAGGAGAAAAACCGCAATGACAGCCGCATCCGCTACCTGCAGCGGATGATCAAGACCGCCCGCATCATCGACGACCGCTCCGGTCAGGACACGGCGGGCCTCTACGACACCGTGGAGATCTTCATGGAAAACACCGGCAAGAGCCGGAGGATCCAGCTGGTCACCACCCTGCGGCAGGATGCACTGAAGGGCCTCATCAGCAAGGAGTCCCCGGTGGGGAAGGCCGTGCTGGGCCGCCGGGCCGGGGACCGGGTACAGGTGGATATGGGCGGCGGCCGCAGCTACTGGATCACCATCCGCTCCATCGAAAAAGGCACCGATGACGGCTCCATCCCCATCGGCAGCTTTTGAGCCTCTGTGCAGAATACACAGCTTTTGTTGCAGGAAATCGCCTTTTCGTCCATTGTATCCGGAAAATGACTGTGATAGAATGAGGAAAAAGGAGGTCTGTCCTATGAGAAAGCACCTTTCCCTGATGCTGCTTCTCCTTCTCCTGATCACCTGCACCGCCTGCGGCCAGCGCCAGACAGTACAGCGGATGGCGGCGGACCGCATCACACAGGCCGAGAGTGTTGCTCAGCTTCAGGAGGTCAGCGACCTCATTGTGGTGTTCACACCGGAGCGTCAGGAGAACATCCTGTCCTATTTCAGTGACGGCAATGTCTCCGGCGGCTATACGAGGACCACCGGTACGGTATCGCAGGTGCTGAAGGGGGAGCCCCCGGAGCAGTTGGTCATCACTGAGGAGTGCTATCTGGTGGACAATGTCCTCTGGACGCAGGGCGGCTACCTCCCCATGCAGGAGGGCGAGTCCTATCTGCTGTTCCTTACCGCCTACGACAGGGACTCCGTCTACGCCGGGATGTACTTCCCCACGGAACTGGAGAAGGGCAAGTATCCCCTGACGGACGAACCCCTTACCGCCTCCGACTCCGCTGATGCGTGGGAGGTATCTGTGATCGAGGGAGACGACCTGCACGACTATCAGGACTGGTATCAGCAGATCACCGCCCTGTATCCGGAGCTGTTTTAACGCCCCCAAGTCCTCTATATATGATAATGTAAAAGCCCATCCGGCCCGCATTCAGCGGGCCGGATGGGCTTTCTGAAATTCTACGCTGCTTCTCGGTGCTCTTAGCCCGGAGGCCAGGTCATATCCCGGCCGGACAGCACATGGAAGTGCAGGTGGTGGACGCTCTGCCCCGCCTGTTCCCCGATGTTGGATACCACCCGGTAGCTCTCCAGCCCCTTCTCCCGGCACAGTCTTGCGATGACCTCGAAGATGTGGGCCACCACGGCGCTGTTGCCGCCATCCACCTCCGCCACGGAGGCGATGTGGGCCTTGGGGATCACCAGAAAATGGGTGGGCGCCTGAGGGGCGATGTCATAAAAGGCATAGCACAGCTCGTCCTCATACACCTTGTTGGAGGGGATCTCCCCACCGGCAATGGCGCAGAACAGGCAATCGTTTTTCATAGGATGCTCCTTTCGTCTCAGCCCAGCTTCTCGGACACGAAATCGTCCACGGAGGCCAGCGCATCGTCCACCTTCAGGGGATCGCTGCCGCCGCCCATGGCGGAATCCGGCTTGCCGCCGCCCTTGCCGCCGCAGATGGCGGACACGTGCCGCACCAGATCACCGGCCTTGATGCCACGGGCCACCGCCTCCTTGCCGCACACGGCCAAGAAGGTGATCTTCTCGCCGTTGATGCTGGCGATGACCGCCACGGCCTTGGGATCCTTATCCCGCAGGAAGTCGCCCATGGTCCGCAGCTCGGCGGTGTCCACGCCGTTGCGGGTGGTGGCGAGAACATGGAGGTCCTTCACCGTCTTGGCGGAGGCCAGGAACTGCCGGGCCTCGCCCAGAGACGCCTCGGCCTTGAACTTCTCCAGCGCCTGACGCAGCTGCTTCATCTCGTTGGCCTGCTGCTCCATCCGCTCCAGCAGCCCGGAGGGGGCGGTTTTCAGGAACTGGGCCGCCCGGCTCAGCACGCCCTGACTGCTCTCCATGGCCTTCAGGCTCAGCTTGCCGCAGGTGGCCTCGATGCGACGCACGCCGGAGGCGACGCTGCTCTCACTCTTGATGCGGAAGGGACCGGCCTTGGCGGTGTTGTCCACATGGGTGCCGCCGCAGAACTCCACGGAGAAGTCGCTCATCTCCACCACCCGGACGGTCTCGCCGTACTTCTCACCGAACATGGCCACAGCGCCCTTCTTCTTTGCCTCTTCGATGGGCAGCACCTCCGTCACCACGGGATAGCCCTCCAGAACAGCATCGTTCACCAGCTCCTCCACCTGCCGCAGCTCCTCCGGGGAGATGGCCTCAAAGTGGGTGAAGTCGAAGCGCAGGCGATCCGGCTCCACCAGAGAGCCCGCCTGATGGACGTGGTCGCCCAGCACCTTCTTCAGCGCCGCATCCAGCAGGTGGGTGGTGCTGTGAGCACGCTGGATGGCCTTGCGGCGCTCCATGTCAATGGCGGCGTGAACGGTGTCTCCCACGTGGAGCACACCCTGTGCCAGACGGCCATAGTGCATGAACTTGCCGCCCTTGTTTTTCTGTACGTCCGTCACGGTGAACACCACGCCGTCGGCGGTGATGGTGCCGTGGTCGGCTACCTGACCGCCCATCTCGGCATAGAAGGGGGACTGATCCAGCACCACCACGGCCTCGGCTCCGGCGGCTACCTCTTCCCGCAGCTCCTCATCGGCCACGATGGCCACGATCTTGGCGTCACACTTGCTGTGGTCATAGCCCACGAACTCCGTGGCCGGCACGTCCTTGCCGAATTCCACACCGGCCCAGCCCAGATCGCCCAGAGCCTTCCGGGCCTCACGGGCCCGCTCCTTCTGCTCCTTCATCAGTTTCTGGAAGGCGTTTTCGTCCACGCTGAGGCCCTCGTCCGCCGCCATCTCCATGGTCAGGTCGATGGGGAAGCCGAAGGTATCGTACAGCCGGAAGGCGTCGGCGCCGGAGAAAATTTTCTCCGGCTTCTGCTTGTGCTCTGCCAGCAGGTCGGAGAAGATCTTCATGCCGCCGTCGATGGTGCGGCCGAAATTCTCCTCCTCCGTGCGGATGACCTTGGTGATATAGGTCTGCTTTTCCCGCAGATCGGGGTACTGGCCCTCGTTCTCATGGATCACGGTGTCCACCACCTGATACAGGAAGGGATCGTTGACGCCCAGCAGCTTCCCGTGGCGGGCGGCCCGGCGCAGCAGACGCCGCAGCACATAGCCCCGCCCCTCGTTGGAGGGCAGGATGCCGTCGCAGATCATGAAGGTGGCGGAGCGGATGTGGTCGGTGATGACCCGCAGGGACACATCCCGCTTCTCCGTCTCGCCGTAGTGAGCGCCGGTGAGCTGGGACACCTTGTGGGTGATGTTCATCACGGTGTCCACGTCGAACAGGCTGTCCACGTTCTGGCACACGCAGGCCAGACGCTCCAGACCCATGCCGGTGTCGATGTTCTTTTGCTTAAGCTCCGTGTAGTGGCCGTGGCCGTCGTTGTCGAACTGGGAGAACACGTTGTTCCAGATCTCGATGTACCGGTCGCAGTCGCAGCCCACGGTGCAGCCGGGCTTGCCGCAGCCGTACTCCGGTCCACGGTCATAGTAGATCTCGGAGCAGGGGCCGCAGGGGCCGGAGCCGTGCTCCCAGAAGTTGTCCTCCTTGCCGAAGCGGAAGATGCGCTCGGCGGGGATGCCCACCTCCTTGTTCCAGATGTCGAAGGCCTCGTCGTCGTCCAGATAGATGGAGGGGTACAGCCGGTCAGGCTCCAGCCCCACCACCTCGGTCAGGAACTCCCAGCTCCATGCGATGGCCTCGTGCTTGAAGTAGTCGCCGAAGGAGAAGTTGCCCAGCATCTCAAAGTAGGTGCCGTGGCGGGCGGTCTTGCCCACGTTCTCGATGTCGCCGGTGCGGATGCACTTCTGACAGGTGCAGACCCGGCGGCGGGGCGGCTCCTCCTCGCCCTTGAACCACGGCTTCATGGGGGTCATGCCGGCGTTGATGAGCAGGATGGACTTGTCGTTCTGCGGCACCAGAGAGAAGCTGGGCAGCCGCAGATGACCTTTGGACTCGAAGAACGACAGGAACATCTCCCGCAGCTCATTGAGTCCGTGATAGGGATGAGACATGATACATTACTCCTTTTGCTTGCAATCGGAATTGCAGAATTTTCTTTTGTGACAGTTCCTGCGACAGACCTCTCGCTGCCGCCGCTGTCCCAGCGTCACGAACGCCGTATAGGGCAGATCCCCCGCCGCCGTGCAGGATACGTACACCTCGTCGGGCTTCATGGCGGTGTAGGAGGGCGGACACCAGTCGTATTCCACCACGCTGCCGTCCTCCCGGATGCAGCGGCGCAGCTGGGGAATGGCGTTGGCCGCCCGTACCACGGCATAGAGAAAGCTCAGGAAGAAGGGCCGTCCCCGCCGCCGTGCGGCGAAGTCCGTGATGTCCACCTCCGCCGTGACCCCGGCGAAGGGAAAGAGCATCTGCCGGAAACAGGCAAACTGCCCGCTGCGTGGGTCCTTGGTCATGTCGATTAGCTGATAGCTCACAGGCCACCTCCTGCAACATAGGGCTGCGGGGAATACGGGAACGCTGGAAAACCGGGACGCAGGAGGGTTACCGAAAAAACAAAAAGCCTCCGCCCACACATAGGGGCGAAGACTTGCTTCACGGTACCACCCTAATTGAACGGCCAAGGCCGCCATCTCGGTCATCCGGTAACGGGGATGGGGCGTGCGGCTCGTCGCCGCCTGCTCGGAAGTGGCTGTCACACCGGCCGGACAAGGGGCTTCCACCGCTTCCCCTCTCGCTTTGGGCGGCACATGGCGGACTCGTTTCGTCAGCGCATTTCACGCTCTCTATTTTACCACAGATCACGCCGTTGTCAACACAAGAAACGCCGCATTTTTGCGGGATTTTTATGCAGTTTTTCCCTTGCGGAAACGCCGCAGGCTGATATACTAACGAAGGATTATTTTGTCGTTATTTATAGGAGTTATACCATGACGGAACAGAAGCTTCTTCCTATCGATCATTGCCGCCATCTGGCCTTTGCTGCAATAGGCGGCTTTTTCGGCGGTTACGCCCTGCTGTGCCGCGGCGGGATACTGGGCAGTTCCCAGACCATGAATCTGGTGGAGCTGGTCATTGATGCCCTCTTTGGCCGGGGGAGCAGTGTGCTGCTGCACCTGCTGTGTCTGGTGATCTACGTGGTGGGCGTCATGTTCTCCGTCATCGTCCCCCACGTGTTCCATGTGGATATGCGGCGGCTGTCGCCGTGCATCACGGCGGCTGCGGCCATCGCCATGGGCTTTTTCCCGGCGGATATGACTCCGCTGGTGGCACTGTATCCGGTGTTCTTCTCCATGAGCGTCCAGTGGAGCACCTTTGCCGGCGCCAGAGGATTCCAGAGCGCCACGATCTTTAACAGCAACAACACCAAGCAGGCATCTCTGGCGCTGGCCCACTACCTGTGCGAGGGAGAGCGGGAGCAGCTGACAAAGCTGTGGTTCTACGGCTCCACCCTGCTGGCCTTCCACGCCGGAGCCGTCTGGAGTTGGCTGGCGGTGAAGTGGCTGGACGTGCGGGGCGTCTGGGGCGTACTGCCCCAGCTGGCACTGGCCTACTATCTGGTGCTCCGGGAGGAGCAGGCGGAGCGTGTCCTGACCCCGGCACAGATTCGGGAGCAGGAGGTCCTGGGCGAAGCCGAGGAACTGGTGGAGGAAGCCCAAGAGATGGTGGAGGAGGAGAAGGAGGACTGATTCTCCCCAACGTGTCTCCACTCGCCGCATTCTGATTAAAACCTGAAAAGGCACGGGGCTGCACCGCAGCCCCGTGCCTTTTTCAAAGCGACGATCGATTTGTCGGAGACCCCTCACTCCTCCGCCATATCCCGCCGCAGCTGCGCCAGCACCTGAGGCGTATCCACATCCGTCAGCTCCGGAGCCGGGACCTCCCATAAGAGGAGGTCCTCCTCATGGCGGCGGATCACCTGATTGCCGCCGTGATCCCCCTGCAGAGCCAGCAGCTCCGGGAACAGCCGTGCCGGGAACAGGCAGGGGTTCCCCCGGACACCGTCGTGACCCAGCGCAGCGATGTGCTCCGGATGCTCCCGGTAAAAGTCCACCAGGCTCCCCACGCTCTCCCGGCGCAGCAGGGGCTGATCCGCCACCTGAAACAGCGCCGCATCCACCTCCGGCAGCTTCCCCAGCCCCAGCGAGATGGTGTGGCTGATGCCCCAGTCCGGATGCCGGTTGGGTACCGGCACGAAGCCCATGCGGTGGGCCAGCTCCAGCACCTCCGGGTATTGGCTCACCACCACCGTCCGGTCGAACTGCCCCGCCGGTACGGCCTCCAGCGCCCGGTGGAACAGCACCTTGCCCTGTACCTGCACCGCCAGCTTGTTCTCCCCGAAGCGCCGGGCATTTCCCGCCGCCATCACCACGCATCCGATCCGCAGCTGTGCCATGCCGCTTCCTCCTTTGTCCCGTCATTTTCTTACAGTATACCCGGAAATGCCCATTCCAGTCAACCACCGTTATCCTATAATTAGTATTACGAAAAGGACTATGCAAATGACAAATTTTATGCTATGATATCTTAAATTTATAGGTACTTTTGCCGGTAACTCCGGCTATCGCAGCGACGCTGACATAAGGAGGAACACTACATGGCTGAAGTAGGAAAAGCCGAGGTGCGGGTAGACGCCTTTGATAAGGCCACCGGCCGCACCAAATACTACGAGGACCTCATGCCCCGTGATGCACTGTATGTCCGCATCAAGCACGCCACCATTGCCCACGGCTTCGTCAAGTCGGTGGACACCTCGGCGGCGGAGCAGATCCCCGGCGTGGTGAAGGTGCTGACCTGTTTCGACGTGCCGGAGCACCCGTTCCCCACGGCGGGCCACCCCTGGTCCATGGACCCCGGCCATCAGGACGTGGCGGACCGCCACCTGCTGAACCGGCACGTCCGCTACTATGGCGACGACGTGGCGGTGGTCATCGCAGAAAACGAGGTGGCCGCCATGCAGGGCGTCCGGGCGCTGCAGGTGGAATACGAGGAGCTGCCCTTCGTGCTGGATGTGCAAAAGGCCATGGAGCCCGGCGCTCCCCAGCTCCACGAGGCATACCCCAACAACATCCTCAAGCACACCGATATGAAGACGGGCGACTATCAGGCCGCCATTCGGGAGCCGGGTCTCATCAAGGTGGAGGGCTGGTACGAGACGCCCACGGTGCAGCACTGCCACATCGAGAACCACGGCTGCTTCGCCTATGAGGAGAACGGCCGCATCACGGTGGTGTCCTCCACACAGATCCCCCATATCATCCGCCGTGTGGTGGGACAGGCTCTGGGTCGCCCGTGGAGCGATATCCGGGTGGTGAAGCCCTACATCGGCGGCGGCTTCGGCAATAAGCAGGATGCCCTCTACGAGCCCCTGTGCGCCTGGTGCTCCACGCAGGTCCACGGTCGCTGCGTCCGGGTGGACTGCTCCCGCGAGGAGACCTTCGTCTCCAACCGTGTGCGCCACGCCATCCGATTCCACATCGTCTCGTGGCTCCGCAAGGACGGCACCTTCGCCGCCCGGAAGGTGGAGCTCTACTCCAATCAGGGCTCCTACGCCTCCCACGGCCACAGCATCGTGGCCAAGGCCATGGGTTCCTTCCCCCAGCACTATCCCTGCGACAACATGGAGTGCGATGCGTGGACGGTGTTCACCAACCGCCCCGCCGCCGGAGCCATGCGTGGCTACGGAATGCCTCAGGCCTCCTTTGCCGACGAGTCCAACGTGGACGAGTGCGCCAGGGCCGTGGGCATGGACCCGTTGGCCTTCCGGATGCAGAACCTCATGCCCAAGGGCTTCGAGGACGGCTTCTCCCACAACGTCAACTATGAGGATTCCTTCCGCCAGTGTCTGGAGGCGGGAAAGAAGTACATCGACTACGACCGCAAAAAGGCGGAGTTCGCCAAAGAGACCGGCCCCATCCGCCACGGCATCGGCGTGGCCACCTTCTGGTATAACACCGCCGTCTACCCCATCTCGCTGGAAACGTCCTCCAACCGGATGCTGCTGAATCTGGACGGTAGCGTCACCATGCAGTGCGGCGAGACGGAGATCGGACAGGGCGCCGATACCGCTTATGCCCAAATGACCTCCGACGTGGTGGGTCTGGGCGATTACCGCAAGGTCCATGTGGTGTCCTGTCAGGATACCGACATCACGCCTACGGGCTTGGGTGCCTACGCCTCCCGCCAGACGTATGTGGCTGGCTTCTCCATCCGCCAGACGGGCCTGATGCTGAAGGAGAAAATTCTGGACTACGCCACCAAGCTCACCCGACAGGCAGTGTACAACATGGATATCGTGGACGGCAACATCGTCCGCAATACCGACGGCAAGGTACTCATGAGCCTGTCGGAGCTGGCTATGCACGCCCAGTATGACCCCGCCGACTCCCGGCATATCACCGCCGAGAGTACTTATACCATCCGCAACAACGCCTATTCCTTCGGCTGCACCTTTGCCGTGGTGGAGGTGGACGTTCCCATGTGCAAGGTGACGCTTCAGGAGATCATCAACGTCCACGACTGCGGCAAGCTGGTGAACCCGGCGCTGGCAGAGGCGCAGGTCCACGGCGGTATGTCCATGGCCATCGGCTACGGCCTGTCGGAGCAGCTGCTGTTCGACGAAAAGACCGGCCGGCCCCTGAATAACAATCTGCTGGACTACAAGCTCTCCACCATCATGGATCACCCCCATCTGGAGGCGCAGTTCGTGGAGAACGCCGAGCCCACCAGTGCCTTCGGCACCAAGGCCTTGGGCGAGCCCCCGGCCTGCTCCGGTGCGCCCGCCATCCGCAACGCCATCTACAATGCCACCGGCGTGGCCATCGATCAGGACCCCATCACCCCCCACGTCCTCTTCCGGCGCTTCACGGAAGAGGGCCTGATCCGGGACTAAGGAGGAAATACCGCTATGTATGATATGTCAGCGCTCTATCAGGCGGAAAGTGTACAGGACGCCATCCGCCTGCGGCTGGAGCATCCCGAGGCCCAGATCATCGCCGGCGGCACCGACGTGCTGGTGCAGATGCGGGAGGGCAAGCGGGCCGGAAAGGCCCTCATCAGTATTCAGGGCTGTGGTGAAATGCGGGGCGTGACGCTGGATGAGGAGGAGAACCTCCGCATCGGCAGTCTCACCACCTTCAGCCACATTACCGCCGATCCTCTGATCCAACAGTATATCAACGTGCTGGGCGAGGCGGTGGATATGGTGGGCGGCCCTCAGATCCGCAACGCCGGCACCATCGGCGGCAACACCTGCAACGGCGTTACCTCCGCCGACTCCGCCTCCACCCTCCACGCATGGGAGGCCATCGTGGAGATCACCGGCAAAAACGGCGTCCGCCGGGTACCCATTAAGGACTTCTACCTGAAGGCCGGCACCGTGGATCTGCGGGTGGAGGAGGGCGAAATTCAGACCGCCATCCTGATCCCCAAGGCATCCTACGACCGCACCTTCGGCCACTACATCAAGTACGCCATGCGCAACGCCATGGATATCGCCACGCTGGGGACCTCCGTTAACGCCCGGCTCAGCGAGGATAAAAAGACCTTCGACCGGGTGCGGATCGCCTTCGGCGTGGCGGGGCCCGTCCCTATGCGTGCGCCTCACGCCGAGGAGTTTATCAACGGCAAGCCCGTGACGCTGGAGAACATCGAGGACTTCGGAAAAGCGGTGCTGGAGGACATCCATCCCCGTGACTCGTGGCGGGCCAGCAAGGCCTTCCGCTCCCACATCGCCGTGGAGAGCGCCAAGCGGTGTCTCATGGAGTCTGTGAAGCTGGCGGGAGGTGAGCTGTAATGGCAAAGAATCAGTATCAGCTGGTGACCTTCTTCCTCAACGGCAAGGAGGTGGAGCGGATGATAGACGTCCGGGCCTCTCTGACGGATATGCTCCGCAACGACTTCTCCATGACCTCCGTGAAAAAGGGCTGCGAGGTGGGGGAGTGCGGCGCCTGCAACGTCCTCATCGACGGCGAGTGCTATAACTCGTGCCTGTATCTGGCGGTGTGGGCCGAGGGCAAGCATATCACCACGCTGGAGGGTCTCATGGGTCCCAACGGCGAGCTCTCCGACATTCAGCAGGCCTTCATGGAGGAGACCAGCATCCAGTGCGGCTTCTGTATTCCCGGATTTATCATGACGGCGGTGGAGATCCTGGATCGTGGGGTATACTATACCGATGACCAGCTTCGCAAGCTGCTGTCGGGTCACCTGTGCCGCTGCACCGGATATGAGAATATTTTCAAGGCGGTGAAGAAAACCATGCTCCGCCGTCTGGGCCGTCTGGACGACCCCTTCCTCAACACCTGACCGGGCGCTATCCTAAAACCGGATACCGGTGGGCTATTCCGTCGGATACCGGCGGGATACTTGACCGATCCCGATGGGATACCAGCCGGACGATGGCCGGACACTGGCTGGATATCTGCCGGATCCGGACGGGATACCTGTGGGACGGCTGCCGGACAGTCCGGTGGACGTCCACCGGACACGAACCGGACGACTCGGTGGACGTATAGTTCCGGCAGAACGGACACGCCCTGACAGGGGAATTTGCCCCGCCGCACGGAGGCATCTGAACCGGCCGCCGAAAGGGAGAAGACTTCCAAATTATGGGAAAAGCCCCGCTTCGCCAGATGGCGAAGCGGGGCTTTGCTGTGTCCAGCAGGAATGGGGGGCCGTGACTTAGCGGAAAAGTGTGAACGGAGCGTAAAGACTGCGAAAGTTCACATTTTATTCATAATGATATGGTAGATTATATCCTAAACTTTAGCGGATGGACGCCGTGAGGAGGGCTTGTATGAAAAAATTCCGGCTGAGGGATTACCTGCCGGTGCTGATCATGGTCCTGTGTGCGGCGATATTCGGCGTGCTGCTGGCCGCAGGGGTCATGGATCTGGATACGGTGCCGCAGCTGGTGGCGGACCGGCCTGTGCTGGCGGTGCTGGTGGTGCTGGGACTATATGTACTGAAGGGCTTTTCCGGCGTGGTGGTATACAATGCGCTGGTGGTCATGGTGTCCATGGTGCTGCCGCTGCCGGCGGCGCTGGCCGTCAACGGCGTGGGGACGGCGGCGTGCTTATCCATCTCTTACGCCATGGGGCGGTTCACCAAGACGGAGAGTCTGGAGTCGGTGCTGGACCGGCATCCCAAGATCAAGCGCTATTTCAGCGCCACGCAGGAATACGGCTTTGCCATGTGCTTTGCCATCCATATGCTGGGGCTGAACATGGAGGTGCTGGGACTGCTGTTGGGGATGCTGCGGGTGGATTACCTGACGTATCTGGCGGGGTCGTGGCTGGCCATTGCGCCGGGGATGGTTTGTCTGGTCATCGCCGGAAATTCGCTGGATCTCAGTTCGCCGGTGTTTTGGGTCTTCCTGGCCATCAACACGGTACTGGTGGTGTGCAGCGTGGTGTACACCCTGCGAAAGCTCCGGGCCGCCAAGGCCAAAGGCGAGAAGCAGGACGGGTAGAGGACGATCGGCTGCGGGCGGAGCTGCTGCTGTCGTGGATGCCGGAACAGGTGGACTATCTGCACGCGCCTACTGGCGGGCGCTGCTGCTGTCGTGGATGCCGGAGCAGGTGGACTATCTGCACGATGCCGCCTACTGGCGGGCGCTGCTGGGGCGGTGTCAGGGAGTTCAGGTCCGGGAGATGGAGAGCCATGAGGAGTTCTGGGCCGACTGGCTGCGGCAGGACAACGAATACGCCATCGGCGACCGCAAGGCCATGGAGGCCGGAGGTATTTGAACTTCATCGCCATGGTGCTGCGGAAGAAGTAAAAGACAGCAAGGCCCCCGAAGCGAATGGCTTCGGGGGCCTTGCCGTTTGGGGGGAAGATGGAGTGGGAGGTCAGATGACGTAGTTGTCGCCCTGCGGAACGGCCATCAGGTCCGCCAAGGTGATGCCGGAGAAATATTTCCGGGTCAGGTCATAGTAGCCCTGCCACACCGAGAGGGTGCGGCACTCCCCGGCCCGCTGGCAGGGGGAGGCATCCGTTTGCAGGCAGGACACCGGGGCCAGCTCGCCCTCCGTCACCCGCAGGATCTCCCACAGGTCGTACTGCTCCGGGTCACGGTTCAGCCGGTAGCCGCCGCCGATGCCGTGGCTGCTGTCCAGCAGGCCGGCGTTTTTCAGGGCGGGCATCAGCTTCTCCACATATTTCAGGGAGATGCTCTGCCGGGCGGCTACGTCCTTGATGGGGGTATAGCCCACGCCCCGATGCTCGGCCAGATCCAGCAGGATCCGAATGGAATAACGTCCTTTGGTGGAAATCATGGTGTATGCCTCCTCATTTATTCAGCCTATTATACCACTAAGCTGGTAGGAAAAGCAAGCGCCGTGACAGTTGTCTTGCGAAAATTTCGGGGCAGCTTTTCCGGAAAAAGCCCACCGGGGAGCGCAGCGGCTCTCCGGTGGGGCGTTGATGATAGGAAAATTATTTGGTGTGGAAATAGAGGATGCCCAGCGTACGGGGGCCGCAGTGACTGGAGACGGTGCAGCCGGCCCGTGTGTGCAGCACCTCGTCAAAGGGCTGGCAGCTGCGGACGGCGGCCTCCACCTGCGCCAGCTCCTCCGGGGTGAAGCCGCCGGATTCGGTGATGAAAATGCGGCGGGTGTCAATGTCATCCCGGCCCTTGAGCCGCTCCCGGATGTACTGGAGCAGGCAGCTCACATAGGGGCCACGGTACTTCTTGCCCACCATCATCTGGCCGTCCTTCACCTGAATGCAGGGGCGAAGGTTCAGCATATTGGCCCCCAGCAGGGCAACGCCCGAGCAGCGGCCGCCCTTGTGCAGGAAGTCCAGCCGCTCCACCAGAAAGCTGACGTCCAGCAGCTCCCGGCGGCGCTCCATCTCGTGGGCGATCTCCTGAGCGGTGAGCTTGCCCTCACGGGTCAGCTGCGCCGCCTCCAGCACCAGCTGGCCGATGCCGGTGGAGAGGCTGCGGGAGTCCACGGGGTAGACGTTCCCCACCTCCTGAGCGGCGATACAGGCATTCTGGTAGCAGGCGGACATATCGCCGGAGATGTGGAAATGCACCATGGCGTCGCACTCCTCCAGCTGGCGGCGGAAGAACTGGGTGTAGTCGTACACCGACACCGCCGCCGTGCTGCACATTCCGCCGCCGGAATTGACGTGGGCGTAAATTTCGTCGGGGGTGATGTCCTTGCCGTCCACCAGAGACTGGCCGTCCCGGACGATGTACAGGGGGGTGATGCGGATGTCGTATTTTTCAATGAGCTCCGGGGACAGGTCACAGGTGCTGTCAGCGGATATTCTAATATTCATAATCAGCAGATACCTTTCTGTATATTATTAAATCTCGTAAATTGGCGACGGAAATATTGTATCACACGAATCCTATCATGGCAATCCCCTTTTTGCAACGGAAAATGGCGGTTTTGGTCGGTATCCTGCACAAGTGCGGCGGGGCGTTCGGGAGGATGGACAGTGGGGGCGAAAAAGAAGCGGTACATGGCTTGCCATGTACCGCTGAGGGGGATAAGGGGTCAGTCCATAGTGGGGCGCTCGTCGCCCAGGAAGAACACGGCCACCGTGCCGGGGCCGCTATGGGAGCCGATGATGGTGCCGATGTCGCACAGGCGAATCTTGCCCTTCAGGTGGGGGAAGCGCTCCTCCAGCGCCGTGATGAGCAGGGCGGCGTCCTCCGGACACCGGGAGTGGCAGACGAAGCAGCGCTGGTCGTAGTCCCGGCCGCCCTGAGCGTGCTGCTCCATGGCGTCCACGGTGGTCTCCACCGCCTTCTTCTTGCCCCGGACCTTGCTGTAAGCCTTGATGGCACCCTTATCATCCAGCCGCATGATGGGGCAGATGTTCATGATGGTGGCCACCATGGCCGCTGTGCCGGAGACACGGCCGGTGCGGCGGAACTGGGTCATGTTGGAGGAGAAGAACTGGTGGTGGACCTTGTTGCGGTTTTCCAGCACCCACCGAGCCGTCTCCTCCAGCGTGGCGCCGCTGTCCCGCAGGTCCGCCGCCGCATCCACCAGCAGGCCGTAGCCGGAGGAGGAGCACAGGGAGTCGATGACCACGAGTTTCTTATCAGGGTACTTCTCCTGCAGGAGCTTGGCCGCCGCCACGGCGTTGTGGACGGAGCCGGACTGGCCGGAGGTGAAGGCGATGTGCAGCAGATCGCCCTTTTCCAGCTGGGCCTCGAAGAAGTCCAGATAGGTGCCGACATTGATCTGGGAGGTCTGGGGCAGCTTGCCCGCCTCCAGAAAACGGTAGAACCGGGGCAGAGCTTCCGGGTCACAGCCCATGTCGTCCACGTACTCCTGCCCGTCCACCACGTAGGTATAAAACAGCACGGGAATGTCTCTGCTCTGCATATAGGAATAGGGAAGGTCCACGGTAGAGCAGCAGCTGAGAATGAATTTACGTTCCATATGTCTTCCTCCGGTCAACACACAAGATACGCACGCAGGCGGGTATATTGCAACACACTGTCTATTATATCACATTTCGCCGCCGTGTCAACGAAAAGTCCCTGTGGTTTCCCCGTTGCAATCCGGGGCGCAGTCCGATATAATAAAGGTTCAGATCATGATCCCGGAGGCGGCATATGTTCATTCTCACAGAGAAAAATCAGGCGGCGGCGGTGCGGCAGGCGCTGCGGCAGCGGCTGAAGGACACCGGCGTTACGGTGGCGCATCCCGGCGGGGAGGTGCTGGTGCTGGAGGGGGAAACCTTTCGGCTGGACGGGGAGAGTCTGCGGCTTCTGCCCGGCGTGCGGGCGGTACAGCGGCTGACGGAGCCGTATCCGCTGGCGGCCCGGACAGGGCATCCGGAGGACACGGTGGTATCCGTGGGCAAGGCCCGCATCGGGCAGGACTTCTGCCTCATTGCCGGGCCATGCGCCGTGGAGTCGTCGGAGCAGGTGACCTCCATCGCCCGGCAGGTGTCCGCCGCCGGGGCGCAGCTGCTGCGAGGCGGCGCCTTCAAGCCCCGGACCTCCCCCTATACCTTTGGAGGGCTGGGGGCCGAGGGGCTGGAGCTGCTGTGCCGTGCGGGCCGGGAGACGGGCTTGCCGGTGGTGTCGGAGATCACCGATCCCCGGCAGCTGCCGCTGTTCCGGGAGGTAGATGTCCTGCAGGTGGGGGCGCGGAATATGCAGAACTTCGAGCTGCTGCGGGAGCTGGGACGGCAGGAGAAGCCGGTGCTGCTGAAGCGCAGCTTCGGGGCCACCGTAACGGAGCTATTGCAGGCGGCGGAATACATCCTTGCCGGCGGCAATGAGCGGGTGATCCTCTGCGAGCGGGGCATCCGAACCTTCGAGACGGACAGCCGGGCCACGCTGGATGTGGCGGGCATTGCCGCCCTGAAGGAGCAGTCCCACCTACCGGTGCTGGCCGATCCCAGCCATGCTGCCGGGAGGCGGGAGCTGGTGGCTCCGCTGGCGCTGGCGGCAGCAGCTGCCGGGGCGGACGGACTGATGATCGAGGTCCATGACCGGCCGGAGGAGGCTCTCTCCGACGGACGGCAGGCCCTGACCTGCGGCGAATTTGCCCGGCTGGCCCGACGGGTGCAGGCACTGACGGCCCTGCTGCGGCAGGAGGAATGACAAAAGGTGAAACAGCCCTCACGGCGCTGCCGTGAGGGCTGTTTTTATGCGGAAAAGGACCCGGCGGAAAGGGCGGGTCCAAACCTAACATATCACGCCGAAGGCCGGGATGCAAGAGAAATTTTCTCCGGGAGGGAAATTTCAGAGGACTGCCCCATGCACAGGGGGCGGGAGGGGAAAAATCTTGATGATTCTGCGGGCTTGACGGCGTTTTTCTCCGGCGGTAAAATCGGTGGGTAAAAAAATCAGAGGGCGGAGAAGCGCCCCGCTGTCAAAAGGAGAGGGAGCCATGAAGTATATTTTTGTCACCGGCGGTGTGGTGTCCGGGCTGGGCAAGGGCATCTGCGCCGCATCTCTGGGGCGGCTGCTGAAGCAGTGCGGCCTGCGGGTCAGGAACCAGAAGTTTGACCCATACCTCAACGTGGACCCCGGCACTATGAGTCCCTATCAGCACGGGGAGGTGTTCGTCACCGATGACGGGGCGGAGACGGATCTGGATCTGGGCCACTATGAGCGGTTCGTGGACGAGGCGCTGGACGCCAACTCCTCCGTCTCCTCCGGGAAGATCTACTGGAGCGTATTGAACCGGGAGCGGCAGGGAGGCTATCTGGGCGGCACGGTGCAGATCATCCCTCACGTTACCGATGAGATCAAAAACCGCATCTACGCCATGGACGACGGGCAGACGGATGTGGTCATCTCCGAGATAGGCGGCACGGTGGGCGACATCGAGAGCCAGCCCTTTCTGGAGGCCATCCGGCAGGTGGCGGCGGAGAAGGGCAAGGAGAACGTGCTGTACATCCATGTGCCGCTGATCGTATCCATTCCCGGCAGCGGGGAGCTGAAGAGCAAGCCCACCCAGCACTCGGTGAAGGAGCTGCTGAGCATCGGCATCCAGCCGGACATTCTGGTGTGCCGCACGGACAGCCCCATCACCGGGGACATCCGGCGGAAGATCGCCCTGTTCTGCAACGTGGAGGAGGACTGCGTCATCCCCAACGTCACGGCCTCCACCCTGTATGAGGTGCCGCTGCTGCTGGAGCGGGAGGGGCTGTGCCGGGTGGCCTGCCGCAAGCTGGGGCTGCCGGTGGTGGAGCCGGACATGGCCCGGTGGCGGGCCATGGTGGAGAAAATCCACGGGGTACACCGCCATGTGACCATTGCGCTGGTGGGGAAGTACACGGGATTGCACGATGCGTATCTCAGCGTGGTGGAGTCCCTGTTCCACGCAGGCACCGCCTGCGACGCGGAGGTGACCATCCGGTGGGTGGACTCCGAGACGCTGACACCGGAGAACGTGGAGCAGATGCTGGCCGGGTGCGGCGGCGTGCTGGTCCCCGGCGGCTTCGGGGATCGGGGCATCGAGGGGATGATTTTAGCGGCTCAATATGCACGGGAGCATCAGGTGCCGTATCTGGGCATCTGCCTGGGGATGCAGATCGCTGTCATCGAGTTTGCCCGCCACGTGGTGGGCTGGTCCGACGCCCACAGCGCCGAATTCACCGCAATGACGGCCCATCCCGTCATTGACCTGATGTCCGATCAGGTGGGCGTTACCGCCAAGGGCGGCACCATGCGGCTGGGCAAGTACCCCTGCCGGCTGGCGGAGGGGAGTCTGGCCCGGAGGGAGTACGGCACGGAGGATATCTCCGAGCGCCACCGGCATCGGTACGAGTTCAACAACCGCTTCCGCTGCGAGATGGAGGCGGCGGGGCTGCGGCTGTCGGGCCTGTCCCCGGACGGCAGCCTGGTGGAGATCGTGGAGGAGCCTGCCCACCGCTGGTTCGTGGGGGCGCAGTTCCACCCGGAGTTCAAGAGCCGTCCCGACCGGCCGCACCCCCTGTTCCGGGGCTTTGTGCAGGCATCGCTGGAGACGGCGGAATAAGGCGTATCCGAAAAGCGGCAGGAGGAAGTGACCTCCTGCCGCTTGTGACTGTCGATCAACCCTCCGGTTTTTTCGACAAAAGGCTTGCAGTCTGCTGCGTGCATAATTTGTATGCCTATGGCGCACAAATTCCACACTTGCAGCCTGAGAAGTATTTTCTCTCACGCACATATCGCAAGAGAAAATGATTTTACTTCTTTGCCGCCTGCGGGCGGCAAACTCTGCGAGGCTTTTTGCGGGGCCAAGGGGGGTGTGCTTTGAAGCGGAAGGGGCGGCTTTTTGTGAAAAAATCCCGGCTGTGCCTTGAAAGCCGGAGGGAAATTGTGGCATAATGGAAAAAACAGCATCCATCCGGCGGGAGGTCACACCATGAACAGAAAACGCATCCGACAGATGAACACGGCCCTGCTGCGGCGGCTCACCGGCCGTCCTACGGCGGAGTATTTCAGCGGCCAGCCCCTGCTGGAGCGGCTGGAGAGCGAGAACTACATCCAGCGCTTTGTGCCCCTTTACGACGGCACCCGGCTGCGCTGCGGCGACGTGCTGGAGCTGTGCCGCCCGGAGCTGGCGGAGCTTTCCGGCGGGGAGCCGGAGGTGGGGTGGCTGCGCTTTGCCTATGACTTTGCCCGGCGGCAGCTGTTCCCGGAGAAGGAGGCCCCTGCGGCCTATGACGCCGGGGCGGTGTTTTTCCTGTCGCTTTTGCAGGTGCTTTTTGCCGCCGAGCGGGAGAAGCTGCCCTTTGACCCGGCATGGGATTTCGACTTTCTATCGGAGGCGGAGGCGGCAGAGTGCGCCTGCGGCGCCAGCTATCGACAGATGCTGCGGCAGTGGAAGCGGGAGTACGTCTATGAGATGATGCGGCTGGGGCTGGAGGTGACGCCCTACCGCACGCTGGAGCACATCGCCGGGGTGCATCACATCGCATTGACCTGCGGCCGGGCGCTGCGGCGCAGCGGCACGGCGGTGGATCTGGCGCTGGTATCCGGCAGCGCCGCCGGACACGACATCGGCAAGTTCGGCTGCCATCCGGGGGAGCGGGTAGCGTATCTGCACTACTACTACACGGATCTGTGGTTCCGCCGCCACCGGCTGACGGACATCGGCCATGTGGCCGCCAACCACTCGGTGTGGGATCTGGAGCCGGAGTATCTGTCGGCGGAGGCGCTGCTGCTGATCTATGCGGACTTCCGGGTGAAGCAGACCCACGACCCGGAGGGGCATGAGATCACCCACATCTCGTCGCTGGCGGAGGCCTTTGACGTGATTTTGAACAAGTTAGACGACGTGGACGGGGAGAAGCGCCGCCGCTACACCAGAGTTTATGCCCGCTTGCAGGACTTCGAGGCGTATATGATCCGCCGGGGGGTGGACGTGACCATGCAGGGGGCGGACACGCAGCCGCTGCCGGAGCGGGCGGTGGCCCTGATGGAGGATGCGGGGGTGCTGGAGTCTCTGACCATGCAGTGTGTGGCCCACAATATGGAGCTGATGGACCGGCTTACCGGGCAGCGGAGCTTTGCCTCCCTGCTGGAGCAGGCCCGTGGCGAGACCAACTGGCGGCGGCTGCGGGCTTATCTGGGGGTGTTCGAGTCCTACTCCCTGTATCTGCACATTCCACAGAAGGTGCAGACGCTGGCCTTTCTCTATGAGCTGCTGATGCACCGTGAGGGGGACATCCGCCGTCAGGCGGCGGCCCTCATGGGAGAGATCATCGCAGGGTTCCATGCAGGCTACGCCAAGGAGCGTCCGGCGGACAGCCGTCCCGACCTGCGGACGGTGACGGATCTGGATCAGTGGAGGCTGTATCTGGAGAAGATCATCTATCCGGATCATAAGCTGATGCCCCAGCACCGGGGGTGGATCCGGTTCACCCTGAAATTCTGCGTGAAGTCCCTGCTCTCCCGCTGCCCCGGACGGGAGGAGCGGTTTCTGGCGCCGGTGCTGGCGTATCTGCGGCGGCCGGAGCAGCTGGACGATCAGGTGGCGCTGCAGCTGCTGGATGCGGCGGCGGACCTGCCGCTGGAGCTGTGTACCCGGCCCCAGCTGAATGCACTGCTCCGTGCGGCGGAGGTACTGTCCGGGCGGGAGAGCCTGACGGTGCAGGCGGCGGCCATGCTGCTGCTGGATCACGTCCACACCTCCATGCCCCGGCAGAGGAGGCCCCTGAAAATTTTGCAGGAGATGGACTGCGGCAATATGTCGCTGGCCCTGCTGCGGGAGGATATCTGCGCCGGGGGGCTGCATTTGCAGGAGGCGCAGGTGTCGGATATTTTTCTGGATAACCTCAAGACCGCCACGCCGTGGATCATCAAGCAGGTGAACCTGCGGCTGCTGACGGACGATGCACGGAACGACCACGGCTCGGCCCTGCACATCGCCACGCATCTTTCTAACCTCATCAAGGTCAGTGACCGGGTCACGGTGCGCCACGGCGCAGGATTGGCGCTGCTGGAGATCGCTCCCCGGCTGACGGTGGATCAGCGCAATGAGGTCGCCGTGGAGCTGTGCCGGGGGCTGGAGCTGGGGCAGCAGGAGTTCACCAAGTACATTCCCGACTATCTGGGGCGGTTTGCCCTGTGGCTGCCGCCGGAGCAGCTGGACGAGTGTCTGGCGGATCTGGGGGTGACCCTCAGCGCCTCCAGCAGCCGCATCGTGGCCCCGGTACTGGACACCGTGGGTGTCATCTATGAGGAGTATGACGTCTATCATCAGCGGTTCCCGGAGGAAGCGGAGGAGGCGTGCCTACGCCGCCGGGACCGGCTGCTGGGGATGCTGATGCGGGGACTGGCGGGCATCGACGGAGAGACCCGGCAGGAGGCCATGCTGGTGCTGGGACAACGGGTGTTCGGCTCGGCACGGCTCAGCAACGGCGAGAAGAGCCGGGCCTTCCCCCTGACGGCACGGAAGCTGCTGACCACCTGCCGTCAGGAGGACGGAGATGCACTGTCCTTTTACTATCGGGCCTCCATGCTGGGGAGGCTGTACCGCTTTTTGACGGCCCAGCGGCTGCGAGGCGGCTTCACCTTTGAAGCGCCACGGCCCATCGCCTTTTTCCCCGGTACCTTCGATCCTTTCACCCTGTCCCACAAGGCCATCGTCCGCACCATCCGGGATCGGGGCTTCGAGGTGCTGCTGGCCATCGATGAGTTCTCGTGGTCCAAGCGCACCCAGCCCTACCGCATCCGGCGGCGCATTGCCGCCATGTCGGTGGCGGACGAGTTCCATGTGCAGATCTTCCCGGAGGACTTCCCGGTGAACATCGCCAACCCGGAGAACCTCCACCGGCTGCGGCAGGCATTCCCCGGGCGGAAGGTGTCCATCGCCGTGGGAAGCGACGTGGTGGCCCACGCCTCCTCCTATCGCAAGCCCGTGGAGCCGGACTCCATCCATACCTTTGACCACATCATCTTCCGTCGGCCCGGTCAGGAGGCCGGGGGCGGCTACGGCGGCATTTACGGCAAGGTACTGGAGCTGACGCTGCCGGAGCCGCTGGAGGAGATCAGCTCCACCCGCATCCGGGAGGCGGTGGACGCCAACCGGGACATCAGCAATCTGGTGGACCCGGCGGTGCAGGAGTTCATCTATCGGAGAGGACTGTATCTGCGGGAGCCGCAGGACAAGCCCCTGCTGCGGACGGAGGATCTGGATTTTACCGACTATCCCCGGCCGGATGCGTCCATGGAGGCCATGCTGGAGGGGATCTGCCCCGCTGCCATGGTGGAGAAGCTGTGGCAGTGCGGCGACAGTCTCCTGCTGCTGCGCCACGGGATGCAGGGGCAGGTGCTGGGAGCCGTCAGCTACCGGCAGCTGGAGTCCCGTGAGCTGTATGACCGGCTGGGGAGTCTGGAGCTCTCCGGCTATGTGCGGCAGAAGGCCGGGGGTCGGGCGCTGCTCATCAGCGGACTGTGGGTGCCGGACGGCAGCCAGCAGCGGGAACTGGGGCAGCTGCTGCTGACGGAGGTGTTTACCATGGCACTGGGGCGGGAGTATCCCTGCGCCCTGTACGATCCGCTGCCCGGTGCAGAGCACAGCTATGTGCTGAATTTGCTGCGGCGGCAGGGCTTTGTCCCGGCTCCGGTGTCGGGGCGGCCGGTGCTGGAGGTGGATATGCGCTGCCCCATCGTGCTGAGCCACAACGTGGACACCTCCATCAAGGCTCCGCTGGCCTCCATGCCCCGTGTGACGGCGGCGGTGGCCGTCGCCCATCGGCGTTTGCAGGAGGCGCTGACGGAGCTGCAGCCGGGGTCGCTGGTGCTGAGCCTGTCGGCGGGGATCATCTATCACCGGCTGCTCCAGCGCATCACCGCACGCAACGGCGTACCTGCCGAACCGGTGACGCCCCGGCGGCAGGGACCGGATATCTGCGTCCCCTATGGAAAGCTGCTGCGGGGCGTGGCAGTGCCTAACACCGTCACTAAGACCCTGCGTACCGACAAGGTATACGAGGCGGATCTGTCGGACTATGCCATCGAGGCCTACCCGGAGTATTCGCCGCTGCCGGATCAGGTGCGAACCATCCGGGCCTTTGACCGGCCCGTCATTCTGGTGGATGATCTGCTCCACGACGGCAAGCGGCTGCGGAGCCTGTCGCCGCTGCTGAAGGAGACGGGGACGCAGGTGGATCTGGTGCTGGTGGGCTATCTAACTGGCATGGGCCGGGATCTGATGGAGGAACTGGGGTATCCGGTGGAGAGCATCTACTATCTGCCCAATCTGCGGATGCGATTCGTGGAGTCCACCCTGTATCCCTTCATCGGCGGGGACACCGTGCGGCGGCGAGAGCGGCCCACGGAGGGGCTTCAGCCCTCCGTCAACCGCATTTTGCCCTACGCCTCCCCGGAATTTGCCCCCATTGCCCCGGATGTGGCGTGGCGGCTGAGCCTGTGCTGTCTGGAAAACGCAAGGGACATCCTGCTGGCGCTGGAGGCGGAGTATCGCTTCCTTTATGCCCGGAACCTGACGCTGAACCGCCTCAGCGAGGCGGTGATCCTGCCCCTGTATCCGGATAAGGGCGGGTGCATGACCTATGATTTGAGCCGTACCGCCTCCACCTATCTGGAGGAGGACATCGAGCTGCTGAAGCGGGTGCGTCCCGCAGAATAAGGAGGCTAACGTGCGATACTATGACTGCGGCGGCTATCCCCTGTGCAGCCGGGAGGTGCTGGCGCTTCCGGCGCTGCACGCTCTGCCGGAGGCGGGGGAGGTGCTGTTCGGCTTTCACCGCACCCCCGGTGCCGGGCGGGATACCTTCCCGGTGACGGCGCCGTCCCTGCTGACCGCAGAGGAGGGGGTATCGACCCTTGTGACGGCGGAGGAGCCGGAGACAGATCCGGCGCTGGCGGCGGCCATAGCCGCCGGGCGTGTGCGGGCGGTAAATCTGGCCCACCCCCGACAGGAGGAGCTGCTGCCGCCCCTTCGGCGGAGGGAGCGTGTGCGGGTGAACCTACTGGCGCTGGGCGACGTGGGCAGTACCCTTCTCATGGGGCTGCGGCTGCTGGGAGGCGACGTCATCGACTCTGTCGGCATCTGCGACGTGAGGGAGAACGTTCCCCAGCGGTGGGAAATGGAGCTGAACCAGATCGTCTCACCGGAGGGGGAGAGATTGCCGCCGGTGGAGATCGTCTCACCGGAGGAGGTGTTTGACGGGGATGTGTTCCTGTTCTGCGCCTCCCGGTTCGTGCCGGATACCTCCGTTACCTCCGGGGATGTCCGCATGGCCCAGTATCAGGTGAACCGGGAGCTGGCGGTCCGCTATGCCCGCATGGCCCGGCAGCGGCGCTATGGAGGAATGTTCTGCGTGGTCAGCGATCCGGTGGATCCCCTGTGCCGGGCGGTACTGGAGGAGAGCAACCGGGACGAGACGGGCCGGTGGGACGGCGGAGGGCTGTTTTCCCATCAGGTGCGGGGCTTCGGACTGGGGGTCATGCAGGCCAGAGCCATGTACTATGCCCGGAAGGAGCCACGGTTTGCCGCCTTTCTGACGGAGGGGCGTACCTACGGCCCCCACGGAGCCGATCTGGTGGCGGCCAACTCCATAGAGCACTATGACGACGCACTGTCCCGTGAGCTGACGGAGCGGGTGGTCAAGGCCAATCTGGAGATGCGGCGGCTGGGGTTCAAGCCCTATGTGGCCCCGGCCCTCAGCTCCGGGGCGCTGAGCCTGCTGGCCTGTCTGCGGGGGCAGTGGCACTGCTCGTCCACCTATCTGGATGGGGTGTTTATGGGGGCCAGAAACCGGCTGCTCCCCACGGGGACGGAGCCGGAGCGGCTGCCCCTGCCGGAGGCCTTGCAGGAGCGTTTGAGAGATACCATAGAGCGCCTGCGGGCGATCCGATGAAGAGGAGGGAGCGTGGATGGCACTGACGGTGCTGCTGCCGGAGAATCTATACAGCCGGGAGCTGCTGGCGCTGCTGGGGCCGCTGCTGCCGCCGGACAGCCAGATCCGTGACCCGGATGCGGGGCTGGAGGGGCTGGCCGGACAGCGGCTGCTGTTTGCCTTAGCACTGGACGAGAGCGGATGCAGCGAGAGCGGATATCGGATGCTGATGACCCTGCGAAGGAGCCGGACGCTGCTGGAGGGCTGCGTAGCGGGGCTGGTGGTGACGGGGCGGGGAGAGCTCTACACCAAGGACGCCGCCCGTAATCTGGTGTTCGCCGCAAATCAGGCGGGCTGCGCCTTTCTGGGCCGCCCGCTGGTGGAGGCTACCGGTTCCCTGCGGAACTTCCGGGTGCAGGCCCAGATCGGCGGCACCGATGAGGAGACGGCCTTCCGGGCCGCCGTATCGGAGCTGCTGGAGCGGCTGACGGCGTGGGAGGGGCCTGCCCCCGTGGGGCGGGTGCTGGCGCTGCACGCCTCCCAGCGCAGCACCTCCAACACGCTGGCGCTGTGGGAGATGGTGCGCCGATCCCTGCCGCCGGAGGTGCAGGTGCAGGAGATCTGCCTGCGGAACGGGACCATGGCCGACTGCAACGGATGCAGCTACACCGCCTGTATGCACTTCGGGGAGCAGGGCGGGTGCTTCTATGGCGGGCCGATGGTGGAGGAGGTGTATCCGGCGGTGCGCTCCTGCGACACGCTGGTGATGGTCTGCGCCAACTACAACGATGCCCTCTCCGCCAATCTCACCGCCTGCGTCAACCGTCTGACGGCGCTGTTCCGCCAGACCCGGTTCTATGACAAGCGGCTTTACGGGCTGGTGGTGTCCGGTTATTCCGGCGGAGATCTGCTGGCCCGGCAGTTGATCTCCGCCCTGAACATGAACAAGGCCTTCTATCTGCCGCCACGGTTCTGCCTGCTGGAGACGGCCAATGAGCGGGGAAGTCTGGTGCGCCTGCCGGGGATCCGGGAGAAGGCACAGCGCTTTGCCCGGCAGATGATGGAATAAGGGCCGTCTGCGGATGACGGATGGGAAAAGCTGCCCCGCCTGCGATGCAGGCGGGGCAGCTTTTATGCGGGATCGCAGTCCGGCGGGAGCAGGCGGCGCATATCCTCCGGCAGCGGGGCGGTGACATCCAGCCAGCGGCGGGTCACGGGGTGCAGGAGGCGGAGACGGTAGGAGTGCAGCGCCGGACGGGGGATGAGGGCGGGGTCCTCGGTGCCGTAGAGCCAATCCCCGGCCAGCGGGTGGCCCACGGCGGAGAGGTGGAGCCGCAGCTGGTGGGTGCGGCCCGTCTGAGGCAGCAGCCGCAGCAGGGACAGCTCCCCCGGCAGAAGGGTCTCGTAGAGCGTTCGGGCGGGAAGGCCCATAGGGTCCACGGTGCGGCGGAGCAGAGAGCCGGGGTCCCGGCTGATGGGCAGATCGATGCTGCCGGAGGAGGGCTGGGGCGTACCCAGACAGATGCCCCGGTACTCCCGGAGGAAGGAATCGGTGTGAAGCGACTCCATGCACAGGCGGTGGATATAGCCGGTTTTGGCCACGGCCATGACGCCGGTGGTGCCACGATCCAGACGGTTGACGCAGTGGAAGCTGCCGGTGCGGAGGTAGTGGCACACGGCCCCGGCCACGGTGACGGTCTCCTCCGTCAGGGCGGAGGGATGGATGGCGATGCCGGCGGGCTTATTCAGCAGGAGAAGATCCTCGTCCTCCCACAGAATATCCAGCGGATAGGCCACGGGGCGGATGTGGGGATTCTCACCCGGCAGGTCGGAGACGTCCGCCGCCAGCACGTCGCCGGCCTCTGTGCGGGTGGAGACGATGACGGGGATACCGTTCAGAGTGATGGCGCCGGGCCGCCACTTCAGCTTGGCCAGAAAGCTGCCGGAGATACGGAGCTGCCGGCGCAGCAGGGTTCGTACCGGCAGGCCGGCCTCCTGCGGGGTAACGGTGTGGGTCAAGAGCCGCATGAAAAAACACCTCCTTGGGGATATTTTCAGTCTACCACATTTTCGGGAAATATGGTAGACTGAACGTATCAATTTACAGAAAACGGGGGATCCCTATGGCATCAAAAGTTTATTGGGCAGATCTGCGGGCGGATTTCCACGAGAATCTCCAGCAGAAGCTGACCCGCCTCATGAAAACCGCCGGGATGGGCGAGATCGATTTCGACCGGAAGTTCGTGGCCATCAAAATGCACTTTGGTGAACCGGGCAATCTGGCCTTCCTGCGGCCCAACTGGGCCAAGACGGTGGCAGATTTCGTGAAGGAGCGGGGTGGCAAGCCCTTCCTCACCGACTGCAACACCCTGTATGTAGGGGGACGGAAGAATGGGCTGGATCATCTGGATACGGCGTGTCTCAACGGCTTCAACCCCATGACCACGGGATGTCAGGTCATCATCGCAGACGGCATCAAGGGCAGCGACGAGGTGGCTGTGCCGGTGGCGGGCGGTGAGCTGGTGAAGGAGGCCAAGATCGGTCGGGCCGTCATGGATGCCGACGTGTTCATTTCCCTGACCCACTTCAAGGGCCATGAGGAGGCGGGCTTCGGCGGCGCTCTGAAAAACATCGGCATGGGCTGCGGCAGCCGGGCCGGGAAGATGGAGCAGCACAACGCCGGAAAGCCCCATGTGGACCATGAACACTGCGTGGGCTGCGGGATGTGTACCAGGATCTGCGCCCACAGCGCCCTGTCCGTTGCGGAGAGGAAGGCCAACATCGACCACAGCCGCTGCGTGGGCTGCGGCCGCTGCATCGCCATCTGTCCCCGGAACGCCATCCAGATCGACGGGGTTGAGACGGTGACGAATCTGAACCGGAAGATCGCAGAGTACTCCAAGGCGGTGGTGGATGGGCGGCCCTGCTTCCATATCTCACTGGTCATCGACGTGTCGCCCAACTGCGACTGTCGCGCTGAGAACGACGCCGCCATTGTTCCCAATGTGGGAATGTTCGCCTCCTTTGACCCGGTGGCACTGGATATGGCCTGTGTGGATGCCGTCAACGCTCAGCCGGTGATGCGGGGTTCTGCGGCCGACGGCGGTGACGTCCATGACCACGATCACTTCCATCGCATCCATCCGGAGACGGATTGGATGAGCTGTCTGGAGCACGCCGAGAAGATCGGCATCGGCACCAGAGCGTATGAGCTTATCAAGATCTGAAGAGTGCGATAGACGAAAGCGCCGCCCGGTGGGGCGGCGCTTTCCCTTCGGAGGGTGTGCTGCTTACGGGCGGCACACGCTCCGAGGCTTTGCGGGTCAGTCCTCGTGGGGCTTCGTCTCCTGATAGAGCATATTCCACACCACCTGATAGGCGTGGAGAGCCTGGGGGGAGTGGCAGACCATGGTGACGGACAGCTGCGGATGAAGGCGCAGGAAGTCCGTGATGGCCTTCAGGGCCACATGGGCCGCCTGCATCAGCGGGTAGTGGTAGACACCGGTGCTGATGGAAGGGAAGGCCATCGTGCGGCAGCCGTTCTCCAGCGCCAGCGTCAGGCAGCTGCGGTAGCAGGAGGCCAGTTGGGCGGCCTCCCCGAAGCTGCCGCCACGCCAGATGGGGCCGGGGGTGTGGATCACGTACCGGCAGGGCAGGTCATAGCCACCGGTGATGCGGGCCTCGCCGGTGGGGCAGCCGTTCAGCGTTTTGCACTCGGCCATGAGGCCCGGTCCGGCGACCCGGTGGATGGCACCGTCTACCCCGGCGCCGCCCAGCAGGGAGGTGTTGGCGGCATTGACGATGGCATCAGCGTGGAATTGGGTGATATCACCCTGTACGATGGAGAGATTCATGACGGCCTCCTGAGATGATGTTTGACGTTTTCCGGAGCAAAGGAAATTGCGGCCAAGGAGAAAACAATGGACAAAAGGGAGCAGGTCAAACCGATAGACGGGGATTTATCTTCCGGTCAGGGAATTGTCCCACCCCATGCACGATGGTAGGACATGGCATCTTCATCGGCCAGCATCATTTGCCGAAACCACAAGCCCTCATATTTTGGCTCCTATAAAGCACGCGTAATTACTTCCACAGACGCCGATTTGCCGAATGGATATTCAGTATAGCACACACGAACTTCGATCGCAAGTGATCGGCAGGGGGACGTATCCCTTATAAGCTGCATCCTGTTAAGGGACTTTACAAAAATGAACAAAACGTAAAAATCTGACGAATAACTTGGGAAATATTTACAGAGACGGGGAGATATGCTACAATGTGTCTAATAATACAAGACATGGAGGGATGACGGTGAAGAAGTTTGTACCGGTTTATGAGGGGGAGCTGCGCAAGCACAGCATTCAGGTCCCCCGCTGCATCAGCGAGTGCAGCGGCATCCGCATTTTCGGGCGGCGCATCAAGTCGCTGGTGTTTTCCACGGATGTGGCCATTATCAAGAACATCAACGCCGACGCCGTCATCGCCGTGTATCCCTTTACGCCCCAGCCGGCTATCACACAGGCCATTCTGTCGGTGTCGGAGGTGCCGGTGTTTGCCGGGGTGGGGGGTGGCCTCACCAATGGGCAGAGGTCGGCCAGCATCGCCGCCTATGCCGAGCATCAGGGGGCCTTTGGGCTGGTGTGCAACACCTTCATCACCGAGGAGGCCATCCGGGCCATCAAAGAGACGGTGGAGATCCCGCTGGTGTACACGGTGGTGTCGGAGCAGGCGGACGTGGCCGGGAAGCTGGCGGCGGGGGTGGATTTCCTCAATGTGTCCGGGGCGGCCCGGACGCCGGAGATCGTGGCCCATATCCGGGAGCAGTTCCCGGAGGTTCCCATCATCGCTACCGGTGGGCCGACGGACGACACCATCCGGGCTACCATCGAGGCTGGGGCCAATGCCATCACCTACACGCCGCCCACCAGCGCCGAACTGTTTTCCGAGAGTATGCGGAAATACCGGGGCAGGTTTGCGTAAGAGACTGCGGAGGAGCAGAAAAATGAAAAGATCAGCACCCACCCGCTTGGCGGGTGGGTGCTGATCTTGTTTCAGCGGGCCAGATATTGGCGGCAGCAGGTCTCGGCATCCTGTGCCAGGCGCTCCTCGTCCACCGTCATGAGATGGCCCTGGGCCACGGTGACACGGCCATGAACCACGGTGTAGTCCACCGGGCCCCGGACGCCTACGGTACCCAGCACAGACTTGGGGTCGAAGCAGGAACCCACCAGCTCCAGACGGCGGCTGTCGATCATAAAGAGGTCGGCGCACTTGCCCACCGCCAGCTGGCCGATATCGTCCCGGCCCAGCAGCCGGGCGCTGCCACGGGTGGCCATTTTCAGCACGTCGTAGCCGGTGGGGGCCCGGCGGCTGGCGTTCAGGCGGTGGAGCAGGAAGGCCACCCGCAGCTCCTCCATAAGGCTGGAGCCGTCGTTGGAGGCGCTGCCGTCCACGGCCAGTCCCACGGGAACGCCCAGCTCCAGCATCTCCGGGATCCGGGCGATGCCGGAGGAGAGCTTCATGTTGCTGATGGGGCAGTGGGCCACGCCGGTGCCGGTTTTGGCCAGCACCCGCAGCTCCTCGTCGTTGAAGTGGATGCCGTGGGCGAACCACACGTCGCTGCCCGTCCAGCCCAAACGCTCCATGTACTCCAGAGGGCGGATGCCCTCCCTCTGGAGCATGAAGTTCTCCTCGTCCTTGGTCTCACACAGGTGGGTGTGCAGCCGCACGCCGTATTGGCGGGCCAGAATGGCGCTCTGGCGCAGCAGCTCCGCCGACACGGAGAAGGGAGAGCAGGGAGCCAGAGCGATGCGGTGCATGGCTCCGTAGGAGGTGTCGTGGTACTTCTCGATGAGCCGGGCGGAGTCCGTCATGATCTCATCCACCGTCTGCACCACGCTGTCCGGCGGTAGGCCGCCGTCCTTGACGCTGAGATCCATGCTGCCACGGGAGGCATACATCCGGATACCCAGCGTGTCGGCGGCGGCAAACTGGGCGCCGATCAGGTCTCCGGCGTGGGTGGGGAACACATAGTGGTGGTCGAAGCAGGTGGTGCAGCCGTGCTTCATCAGCTCGCCCATGCCGGTGAGGGAGGAGAGACGGATGACGTCCTCGTCCAGATTTTTCCAGATCTCGTAGAGGGTCTTGAGCCAGTCGAACAGCTCCATATTCTGCACCTGTGGGAGGTTGCGGGAGAACACCTGATACAGGTGGTGGTGGGTGTTCACCAGACCGGGATAGCACAGCATATGGCTGGCGTCGATGGTTCGGTCGGCGGTGATGTCCAGATGGGGGCCGATCTGACGGATGAAGCCGTCCTCGCAGTAGAGGTCCACGTCCTCCAGCAGTTGGTCCTTATCGTCGCAGGTCACCAGATAGCGAATGCTGCGGATCAGCAGGCTTGCCATAGATCATTACTCCTTTCAGAAGAATATCCCCCGAAGGATCGGGGGATATTCGATCGGTTTACCGGTCTTCCCGGAAGTAGTTCAGGCCCAGAGAGGTGGGGGGCTGATCCTCCCGCTTTTTCCGCAGGGACACGATAATCAGCACCACCAGCGTCACCACGTAGGGCAGGATCTTATACAGCTGCGTGGGGATGAAGGGAATCGTCAGACGCAGGTACAGGATCATCAGAGCGCCGAACAGCACGGAGCCCCAAATGGCGGACAGAGGACGCCACAGGCAGAAGATAACCAGCGCCACGGCCAGCCAGCCCACGCCGGACAGACCCTCGTGGTTCCATACGCAGCCGGCGATGGTGGTGATGTACACCATGCCGCCCACAGCAGAGATGCCGCCGCCGATGATGGCGCCCAGATAGCGATAGCGGCTGACGTTGATGCCGGCGGCATCGGCAGTAGCCGGGGACTCACCCACAGAGCGCAGCTGCAGGCCGGTGCGGCTCTTGTTGAGGAACAGGTGCATGACGATGGCCAGCACCACCCCCAAATAGAAGAAGATGCTGTTGCCGAAGAGGATCTTGCCCACGTAGGGGATATCCTGCATGGCCTGAGGGAAGGGGGAGCTGATGAATACGGCCTTCAGGTCGTTGCCCACGGCCACGAAGCCGCCCTCACGGATCCGCATGATCTCGCCAATATACTGGCCCACGCCGGTGCCGAAGATGGTCAGCGCCAGACCGGTGACGTTCTGGTTGGCCCGGAGGGTGATGGTCAGGAAGCTGAAGATCAGAGAGGCGATGCCGCCGGCGATGAAGGCGCACAGCAGACCGATGAGCACCGCCAGAAAAGCGCTGGGAGATTCCACGGCCTTTTCGTAGTAGAACACACCGCCAAGGCCGATGGCACCGCCCATGAACATGATGCCCTCCACGCCCAGATTCAAGCTGCCGGATTTCTCCGTCAGCACTTCGCCCAGCGTACCGAACAGCAGAGGCGTGCCGTAGGTGATAGCGGCCACCACCAATGCGATGAACAGATTCACGGTATTCAGCATGACGCATCCTCCTTACTCTCGGTCTGATCGGACTCCGCAGCGGCGGGGGCGGCGGGGGCCTCCGCCTGCTTGCGGCGGAAGATCATGCGGTAGTTGATGAAGAACTCGCAGCCCAGCATACAGAACAGCAGGATGCCGGTGACGATGTCGCTGATGGAGGTAGGCACCTGCATGGCGGTCTGGAGGGTCTCAGCGCCCTTTTCCAGAATGGCCAGCAGGGCGGAGATGACGATCATGGCGAAGGCGTTCAGCTGGCTCAGCCATGCCACCGTGATGGAGGTGAAGCCCACGCCGTTGGCCACGCCGTCATACAGGGTGTTGTTGGCACCGGAGGCCACGATGAAGCCCACCAGACCGCTGATGGCACCGGAGAGGAACATGGTACGCATCATGACGTGGCCCACGTTCATACCGGCGTAGCGGGCGGTGTTCAGGGAGTCACCGATGACGGCGATCTCGTAGCCGTGCTTGGTGTAGTTCATGTAGAGGTGCATTACCACCACCAGCACCAGCACAATGATCCAGCCGCAGTGGACGCCGAAAACCTCCGGCAGCCAAGCGGACTGATCGAACATGGGGATGATCTGAGAGCCGGGACGACCCTCCCACGGGCCGCCCTGCAGCCAGCGGACCACGCCGATGATGATGTAGTTCGTCATCAGGGTGAACAGAGTCTCGTTGGTGTTCCAGCGGGCCTTGAAGAAGGCGGGGATCAGCGCCCAAATGCCGCCGGCCACGGCGCCCGCAGCGCCCATGATGAGCAGCAGCACGGCGCTGGGGACCTTACCGACCCAGTAGAGGGCGAAGTAGGAGGCGGCGATGGCGCCGGCCGTGATCTGGCCCTCGGCACCGATGTTCCAGAAGCGCATCTTGAAGCATGGAGCGATGGCCAGAGCGCAGCCCAACAGGGGGACGGCGATCTTCACCGTCTGGCGGATGGCGGTCTTTTTGCCCAAAGCGCCGGTGATGATGGTGCCGTAGGCTTTGAAGGGGTTCACACCGGAGATGGCGATGACCAGTGCGCCCAGCAGCAGCGCCAGCAGGATGGAGCCCACACGGATGGCCCACACCGTCCGCTTGTCCATGCCCTCTCGCTTGGCCAGACGGATCAGGGGCGTTTTCATCGAGTTATTCATGAGCGGCTTTCTCCTTTCCGCCGACACGGGTCATCAGCAGGCCTACCTCTTCCTTGGTGGTGGTGCGACCGTCTACGATGCCGCTGACCTTACCGCCGCACAGCACCAGAATACGGTCGCACAGCTCCAGCAGCACGTCCAGATCCTCACCGACGTAAATGACGGCGGAGCCCTGCATCTTCTCCTTGGTGAGGAGGTTATAGATGGTGTAGGAGGTGTTGATATCCAGACCACGCACGGCGTAGGCGGTCATCAGCACGGAGGGGGCGGTGGCGATCTCACGGCCTACCAGCACCTTCTGCACGTTGCCGCCGGACATCCGGCGCACGGGGAAGTCGGTGCTGGGGGTGACCACCTCCAGCTCCTTCCAGACCTGCATGGCCAGCTCGTTGGGATCCTTGCGGTTGACGAAGATGCCCTTGCCCTTTCGCCAGGAGCGGAGCATCATGTTGTCCGTCATGCCCATGGAGCCAACCAGACCCATGCCCAAACGGTCCTCCGGCACGAAGGCCATGGCCACGCCGGCCTTTTTGATCTGCATGGGGGTCTTGCCCACCAGCTCGGAGGCGGGTTTGCCCTCCGGGGTGAACCGGATGGAGCCCTCGGCCACGGGGTGCAGGCCCGCAATGGCCTCCAGCAGCTCCCGCTGGCCGGAACCGGCGATGCCGGCGATGCCCAGAATCTCACCGCCCAAAGCGGTGAAGGAGACGTTGTCCAACCGCTTTACGCCCTCGCCGTCGTAGCAGGTGATGCCCTTCAGGGTCAGGCGGGGGACGGGAGCGTCGTACTTGGGGCGGTCGATGTTCAGGGTCACACTGTGGCCCACCATCATATCCGTCAGGGCCTGCGGATCAGTCTCGGAGGTCTTGACGGTGCCGATGTACTTGCCCTTGCGGAGGACGGCCACCTTGTCGGACAGAGCCATGACCTCGTGGAGCTTGTGGGTGATGATGACGATGGCCTTGCCGTCGGCCTTCATGTTCCGCAGGACGGTGAAGAGCTTCTCCGTCTCCTGCGGGGTCAGCACGGCGGTGGGCTCGTCCAGAATGAGGATATCCGCCCCACGGTACAGGACCTTGACGATCTCCACCGTCTGCTTCTGAGAGACGGACATATCGTAGATCTTCTGCGTGGGGTCGATGTCAAAGCCGTAGCGGTCGCAAATCTCCTTGACCTTGGCGTTGGCGGCCTTGATGTCCAGGCGGCCGCCCTCGTCCAGACCCAACACGATGTTCTCGGCGGCGGTGAACACGTCCACCAGCTTATAGTGCTGATGGATCATGCCGATGCCGTACTGGAAGGAATCCTTGGGGGAGCGGATGGATACGGGCTTCCCCTCTACCAAGATCTCGCCCTCGTCAGGGAAATAGATGCCGGCCAGCATATTCATCAGGGTGGTCTTACCGCTGCCGTTCTCCCCCAGCAGGGAGAGGATCTCACCACGGTTCAGGGCCAGATTGATGCCATCGTTGGCGACGACGCTGCCGAAACGTTTGGTGATGTTTCTCAGCTCAATGGCGCAAACAGTTTCCAAGGCTGTCATCCTTTCGTTGTGAATTGGGGCGATGCCGCCCCGGTACGGTTTCCGGACAATATATAATATAAATATGTTATCATAAGCAGCCGAAAAAGTAAATAAAAACTGGGCGTCTGCTATGCAGAAAGTGCCGCTGATTTTTTGGAGAAATCAACAAATCGTCAGGAAAACTAAAAATTTTTTAGATACCACCACGAAAAAAGGGTACGGCTGCCTGTGTGCAGCCGTACCCTTTTTCAGTTTACAGCTTGTTGTCCGCTTGGCTGGGGAGGGAGAGGCTTAGTTGCCGTAGGCGGAGTTCAGCCACTCGATCCCGTCGATCTGCAGGGTGAAGTAGGGGGCGGACTGGAAGTAGGACTCGTGGAAAGCGCCGTCGAACACGGCCTCCTCGGCGTCGGGGGTGAAGTCGCCGTCGGTATCCAGAGCGAAGGCGTGGGTGACGGTCTCACCCTTGACGGTGAACTTGCTGGTATCAAAGACCTGCAGAGTGCCGTCCTTCAGAGCCTTCTCCACCTCGGCCACCTTCTCGGCAGTACCCTTGGCGCAGATCTTCTCGTTCAGGGTGGTCATGACCACGGAGCCGTCGGCAATGCCCTTGCACCAGTCCTGATCGATGGTGCCGCCGTTGAAGACGGTCTCGATGGCGTACTCAAAGTAGGGAGCCCAGTCGATGCGGGTGCCGATCAGGGAGGCATCGGGAGCAACGCCGGTCATGTCGTTGTTGTAGCCGGTATGGAAAGCACCCTTGGTCTGAGCCATGGTGGCGGGGGTGGTGTTATCGGAATGCTGGGAGATCATCACGCAGCCGGCATCGCACAGAGCGGAAGCGGCGTTGGCCTCCTCAGTGGCGTCGGACCAGGAGCCCACGAACTGGACCTTCATGGTGACGGAGGGGCAGACGCTCTTGGCGCCCAGATAGTAAGCGGTGAAGCCGGAAATGACCTCGGCGAAGGAGAAGGCGCCCACGTAGCCGATGACAGCCTGCTCGGCGGTGATGTCACCGTTGTCGATCATCTCCTGCAGCTTCATGCCAGCCACCACGCCGGCCACATAGCGGCCCTCGTAGATGTTGGCGAAGGCGTTGTGGGTGTTCTCCAGATCGTCGCTACGGGAGGCACAGTTGGTGCAGCCGATGAACTGGATGTCCTTGTACTCGCTCTTGCCGGCCACCTTCAGCATGAAGGGCTCATGGCCGTAGGAGTTGTTGATGATGAGCTGGCAGCCTTCCTCGGCGCACTCGATGTTGGCGTTGGTGCAGTCGTCGTTCTCGCCCTTGTTGTACTTGATGACCCACTCCACGTTGATGCCCTTGGCAGCCAGTGCCTCGGTAGCGGCTTCCTTACCGCGGATGAAGTTGTAGGTGTAGCCCTGATCGTTCTCGTCGCCGATGCAGATCAGACCGACCTTGATGGTGTTGGTCTTTTCGCCGTCATCGGGTGTGTCGTTGTCGTCCTTGGAGCCGCAGGCCACCAGGCTCAGAGCCATGACCAGCGCAAGGATCAGCGCAAGGATCTTTTTCATTCAATTTTCCTCCTTTAATTGTTGGCAGACGCACATTTGAACCGAAGCTGTACGAATGCTGCGGACAGGGAGGATACCCCTGTCAACTATGCGTTATTATACAGGATTTGCACCGGGATTTCAACGGGGAATGAGGAAAATCACAAATTTACGGCCACCAGCACAAAGAAAGAGGAGAATTTTTGTGAGAATTTATAATGGGCGGAGAAAAACCCGGAGCGGTGATATGGATCTGCACTGTCAGGAATTGGGTAAGCTAATAAGGCGGGACACATAAGGTGTCCCGCCCTATCAGGGAGGCGATGTGTGTTATAGGTGGACTCTTGTACCGGTCTTACCCTCGATGCCGTGGGCACGCCCACAGGCTGCCGGCTGCGCCGGGAACCGTGGATCAGACTGTCAGGACGGCCATCGAGGGAGAGAAGCCCCTGCGGTGCAAGGAGCGGAGAGGGAGAAGGTCACAGGTGGACTCTTGTACCGGTTTTGCCCTCGATGCCGTGGGCACGCCCACAGGCTGCCGGCTGCGCCGGGAGCCGTGGATCAGACTTGACAGGACGGCCATCGAGGGGCGGAGGTCATTGCGGTGCAAGGGGAGAGGGAAGGGGGAAAATCACAGGTGGACTCTCGTACCCGTTTTGCCCTCGATACCGTCCTTGGCCTTCTCCAGCAGAGTGATCAGAGCCACACGACCGGGTGCGGACTCGGCGAAGGACAGGGCTGCCTGCACCTTGGGCAGCATGGAGCCGGGGGCGAACTGGCCCTCTGCGATATACTGCCGGGCCAGCTCCGGGGTCAGGTCACTGAGCCACTGCTGGTCGTGCTTGCCGAAGTTGATGGCCACCTTCTCCACGGCGGTGAGGATGATGAGCATATCGGCGTTCAGCAGTTCCGCCAGCTTGGCGGAGGCGAAATCCTTGTCGATGACGGCGGGCGTTCCTACCAGACGGCCGTTGCGGCGCACCACGGGGATACCGCCGCCGCCTACGGTGATGACCACGGTGCCGCTGTCCACCAGCGCCCGGACGGTATTCTTCTCGATGACATCCACGGGCTTGGGGGAGGGGACCACCTGACGCCAGCCACGACCGGCGTCCTCCACCATGGTGCAGCCACGCTGGGCCATGATGCGGTCGGCGGCCACCTTGTCATAGAAGGAGCCGATGGGCTTGGTGGGGTGCTGGAAGGCAGGGTCGTTTTCATCCACCAGCACCTGCGTGACTACGGTGGCCACGTCCTTCCGGAGGCCACGGGCGGTCAGCTCATTGCCGATGGCATTTTGCAGATGGTAACCGATATAGCCCTGACTCATGGCGCCACACTCCGGGAAGGGCATATCCGACTTGATGGCGCCGGCCTCGGCGGCGGTAGAGAGCCCCAGATTGATCATGCCCACCTGCGGGCCGTTGCCGTGGGCAATGATGACCTCGTTGCCGGCGGCGATGAGGTCCACGATGGGCTTAGCGGTCAGGGACACCAGCTCCAGCTGCTGGGCGGCGGTATTGCCCAGGGCGTTGCCGCCTAAGGCGATGACGATGCGTTTGGACATAGCTGTTACCTCAAAACTTTCCTTAGAGTGAAATAGCGGGAGCCGAGGCCCCCGCTATTAGTTTGCCTGATTTAGAAGGATTTACGCTTACCGGTACCCTCATCCATGGCCATCAGCGCACGGACGGGGTCCTTCACCTGAGACATGAAGATCATAGCGGCGATGATATAGGGCTTGTAGGAGGCCTGCTTGTACAGAGGCACGATGTAGCGGTCGAAGACGGAGTTGTCCACCTCGCCCTCCTCGCAGCTCAGGCCGGTGATATCGGCGGGCAGGCAGTGCATATACAGCGCCTTGCCGTCACGGGTGAGTTTCATCATTTCCTCGGTGCAGGCCCAGTCCTTATGCTCGGCGTTCTGAGCCAGCAGCTTCTTCTCCAACGCATCGATGCCGGCCTGATCGCCCTTGGCGTACAGCTTGGTGCGCTCCTCCATGGCGGCGAAGGGTGCCCAGCTCTTGGGATAGACGATATCGGCATCCCGGAAGGCTTCCTTCATGTCGTTGGTCTTGTGGAACCGGGAGCCGTACTTCTCGCAGTTCTGGCGGGCGATGGCCTCCACCTCCGGCATGACGTCGTAGCCCTCGGGATGAGCCAGCGTCACATCCATGCCGAAGCGGGTGAACAGGCCGATGACGCCCTGAGGCACGGACAGGGGCTTGCCGTAGCTGGGGGAGTAGGCCCAGGTCATGGCCACCTTCTTGCCCTTCAGGTTCTCCACACCGCCGAAGTAGTGGATGACGTGCAGCATATCGGCCATGCACTGGGTGGGGTGGTCCACGTCGCACTGGAGGTTCACCAGCGTGGGGCGCTGCTCCAGAATGCCGTCCCGGTAGCCCTCCTCCAGAGCGTCCATAAAGGTCTTCTGATACTTGTGGCCCTCACCGATATACATATCGTCCCGGATGCCGATGACATCGGCCATGAAGGACACCATGTTGGCCGTCTCACGGACGGTCTCGCCGTGGGCGATCTGAGACTTCTTCTCGTCCAGCACCTGCTCCTCCAGACCCAGCAGATTGCAGGCGGAGGCGAAGGAGAAGCGGGTACGGGTGGAGTTGTCACGGAACAGGGAGATGCCCAGGCCGGAGTCGAAGATGCGGGTGCTCTTGTTGCGCTCCCGCAGATCCCGCAGGGCGTCGGCCACGGTGAAGATGGCGTCGATCTCGTCGTCGGTCTTGTCCCAGGTCCAGTAGAAGTCGGTTTTGTACATATCGTTGATGTGCAGCGTCTCCAGATGACGTGCCAGCTCAAGCGTCTTGCTCATGGTATTTCTCCTTTTTAATATTATATGTAGTTGTTTTACTTGATGTCGTTGCCGGTGAGCTCCTGACGGAAGCTGGTGGCGGAGCCGTCCTTGTTCTCGGGCTTATACAGGCCGGGAACGGCGGCGTACAGAGCAGCGCAGGTCACCAGATCCTGCTTCCAGGTGATCTCATTGGGGGCGTGAGCCTGAGACTCGGCACCGGGGCCGAAGCCTACGCAGGGGATGCCGTAGCGGCCCTGAATGGACACGCCGTTGGTGGAGAAGGTCCACTTATCGGTCAGAGGACGGCCGGTGCGGGTGGACATGGCCTTCTCATCGGCGCCGATGCGCTCGGTACCCCACAGGTTGTGGTAGGCATCCACCAGCGCCTGAACATGGGGAGCGGACTCCTTGTTGATCCACGTGGGGAAGAAGCACTCGGTTTTGTACACGTGGCCGGTCCATGCGGGACGGTCATACATATACATGGAGACCTTCACATCCTTGGCGTACTTCTTGCAGGCGGGCAGATCCTCGATTTCCTTCAGGCAGGACTGGTAGGTCTCGCCGGCGGTCATGCGGCGGTCGATGGAGATGGCGCAGCTGTCGGCCACGGCGCAGCGGGAGGGGGAGGTGTAGAAGATCTGGCTGGTGGTGCAGGTGCCACGGCCCAGGAAACGGGCATCCTCCCAGTGCTCGGGATTGTACTTGGGATCCAGCATCTTCACCAGACCCTTGATCTCCACGGAGTCGTCGGCGGGATTTTCGTTGAGATCCCGGACGTTCTGGATGACCTCGGCCATCTTGTGGATGGCGTTGTCGCCACGCTCCGGGGCGGAGCCGTGGCAGGACACACCGTGCATATCCACACGGATCTCCATGCGGCCACGGTGGCCACGGTAGATGCCGCCGTCGGTGGGCTCGGTGGAAATGACGAACTCCACCTTGCTGCGGGCATCATCGGGACCGTTGAAGTACTCGTTGACGATGGACTGCCAGCACATACCGTCGCAGTCCTCCTCCTGCACGGAGCCCACCACCATGATCTTATAGCCGGCGGGGATGAGGCCCAGATCCTTCATGATCCTGGCGCCGTAGGTGGCGGAGGCCATGCCGCCCTCCTGATCGGAGCCGCCGCGGCCGTAGATGATATCGTCGGTTTCGTAGCCCTGATAGGGGTCGGCCTCCCAGTTGTCCCGGTTGCCGATGCCCACGGTGTCCACGTGGGAGTCCAGAGCGATGATCTTGTCGCCCTCGCCCATCCAGCCGATGACATTGCCCAGCTTGTCGAACTCGACCTTGTCATAACCCAGAGCCTTCATCTCCTCGGCGATGCGATGCACCACGCCCTTCTCCTCACAGGATTCGGAAGGAATGGCGATCATGTCCCGCAGGAACTTGACCATAGCGGGCTGATAGCCCTCGGCTGCTTTTTTGATGGCTTCGAAATCCATAGTATACCTCCGTTAAAATTTTATGATCGTGACAGACGTATTCAGACAAATTATTTACCCTTACAGCACCATCATACCACAGTCCCGGCAGATGTCAAACAAAAATTCATGAAACCAAAAAGTTTTTCTGAATGAGGCATTGATTTCTGCAAAAAGTGTGGTATCATGTAGCTGTGAAAGATTCAAAACAGGAGGCGGATACATGGAGACAAGACGGCTGGAAACGCTGAAGCAGATCGCCGCCGGTGTGGCGGCCCAGTTCGGGAGCAACTGCGAAGTGGTGATCCACGACGTATCGGGCAACCGGCCGGATCACACCATCGTACACATCGAAAACGGCCATGTATCCGGCCGTAAGGTGGGCGACGGAGCGTCGCAGGTGGTGCTGGACCAGCTGGCCCGGCAGGACGAGCAGCCAAAGGATCACCTGTGCTATCTGACCCGTACCCCGGATGGCAAGATCCTCAAGTCCTCGTCGCTGTACATCCGCAACAGCCGGGGCGGCGTGGTAGCCATCTTCTCCATCAACTATGATGTGTCGGGGCTGATGATGATCCAGAACACCATCGGGGAGCTGCTTTCTACCCGTGACAAGGAGCAGACGGAGCCGGAGCGCATCATCAACGTCAACGCCGTCCTCGACGAGCTCATCGACCAGTCGGTGGCCATGGTGGGAAAGCCTGTGGCCCTGATGAACAAGGAGGACAAGGTTCGGGCCATCCAGTTTCTGAACCAGTCGGGGGCCTTTCTGGTGACCAAGTCCGGCGACAAAGTGGCAAAATACTTCGGTATTTCCAAATATACCCTATATTCCTACATCGACGCAAACAAAGACGGAGACAAATGAAACAGGAGGAAAAAACATGATCGATCTGTCCATCAACAAGGTTGGCTTGGAGCATAACATCCAGAAGGCCAAGGAGAACCACATTATCATCCCCACCATTGCTCAGATGCAGAACCCCGATCTGATCCCGGAGAAGATCAAGGCCAAGCTTTCCACCACCGGCCTGTGGGACGTGGATCCCGTGAACCTGTTCCGTATTTCCTGGCACAACGAGGCCAAGGAGAGCGGCGGCCTGTTCCAGGCGGTCCCCAACTATGTGGAGATCCCCACCAAGCTCTCCGGCGTTCCCTGCCGTATCGTTGCCATGTCCGGCAAGTGGTTCCCCACCGGCTGTCACAAGGTGGGCGCTTCCTTCGGCTGTCTGGCTCCCCGTCTGGTGACCGGACAGTTTGACGCCACCTATCATCACGCCGTATGGCCCTCCACCGGCAACTACTGCCGTGGCGGCGCCTTCAACTCCAAGCTGCTGGCCTGCGAGTCCGTGGCGATCCTGCCGCAGGATATGTCCCGTGAGCGCTTTGACTGGCTCAAGAGCATTGCCGGTCAAATCATCGCTACCCCCGGCTGCGAGTCCAACGTCAAGGAGATTTTTGATAAGACCTGGGAGCTGAAGAAGGATCCCACCATGATGATCTTCAACCAGTTCGCTGAGATGGGTAACCCCCTGTGGCACTACAACGTTACCGGCTACGCTCTGGCAGATCTGTTCGAGGCCATCAAGAAGCCCGGCCAGAACTTCGCCGGCGCCTGCTTCACCTCCGGCTCCGCCGGCACCATGTCCGCCGGCGATCTGCTGAAGGAGCGCTATCCCCACCTGAAGCTGGCTGTGGGCGAGGCGCTGCAGTGCCCCACCATTCTGGATAACGGCTTCGGCGGCCACCGCATCGAGGGCATCGGTGACAAGCACATTCCTTGGATCCACAATGTGAAGAACACCGACATGGCCATCGCCATCGACGACGAGGACTCCCAGCGCCTGCTGCGCCTGTTCAACACCCCGGAGGGCAAGCAGTACATGAAGGACGAGCTGGGCATGAGCGCCGAGGAGATCGAGAAGATGAGCTGGCTGGGCATCTCCGGCATCGCCAACGTGCTGTGCTGCATCAAGATGGCCAAGTACTATGAGCTCACCGAGAACGACGTGGTGGCCACCGTCCTCACCGACTCCGCCGTGATGTACGGCAGCCGCATTGAGGAGCTGAACCAGCAGCACGGCGCCTACAACGCCCACGAGGCCGCTCTGGATCACGCCGTGCATATGCTGGGTCTCAAGACCGACAGTATGCTGGAGCTGACCTACACCGAGCGCAAGCGTGTCCACAACCTGAAGTACTACACTTGGGTGGAGCAGCAGGGTATGGACGTGGAGGACCTGAACGCCCAGTGGTACGACACCAAGAACACCTGGGATGCCGTTCACGCTCAGGCCAAGGAGCTGGATCAGCTGATCTGCGAGTTCAACGAGGCCACCGGCCTGCTGAAGGCTCTGTAAGCACAGGCTGTCCCACAAGACGCCGCAGGGGCGGGACCTCCGTCCCGCCCCTGCGTATTATTCCTTTTGGGATAGAATGATCTCCTCGGCCTCCTGCATCCCGGCCACCAGAAGCTCTCTGGCTTCCTGATAGCACTGTTGGTCGATGGCGTCAATGGCGTCTGCGGTCCGGGCGCACAGAACAGTGTAGTATGCGGGGAAGCTGTGGCTGCTCTCCAAGCGTTCCACCTCCTTTTGACCGGGGGGCAAATCCCTCACGGCATATGACTTTCGACTATTTTATCGCGCTGTATTGCAAAATGCAATACATTATGCGGCATTTATTGAAACACAAAATATAGGTACAATTTGTCATATAAAAAAGTCGACAAGGAGTGCCTGCCATGCGTAAATTCAAGATCCCCAGCCCACCCAGCTCTACCACGAAATCCATCCGATTCCCCAACGACGTCATCGGGGAGGTGGAGGAGGCCATTCAGGGAACGGACTGCACCTTCAATGCCTTTGTGGTGGAGGCGGTGCGGGTGGCGCTGGAAAATTTACGGGAAGAAGACTGAATCTGATACAACGAGATCTTATACAACGAGGTGTCACCATGAAAAACGTGAAATACGGCAAGTGCGTCCGCTGCGGCAAGACCTATGAAGCCACTCCGGACCTGACCAACTGCCAGTGCGGCGGTATTCTGGACATCGTCTATGACTACGACTACATCAAGTCTGTCCTCACCAAGGAGAAGCTGGCTCGGCGGGAGAACCGCTCCATGTGGCGCTACCGGGAGCTGCTGCCGGTGGAGGAGACTACCCCCGACACCCCTCTGCGAGTGGGCTGGAGCCCCCTGTATGACGAGCCCAATCTGGCCCGTGCACTGGGGATCCGCAAGCTGTGGGTGAAGGATGACGGCCAAAACCCCACGGCCTCCCTGAAGGACCGGGCCAGTGCCATGGCCGTGGCCAAGGCCTATGAGGCGGGCGCCAAGACCATCGCCTGCTCCTCTACCGGCAACGCCGCCAGCTCTCTGGCGGGCAACGCCGCCGCTGCGGGCTTCAAGACCTATATCTTCGTGCCGGAGCGGGCCCCCAAGGGCAAGGTGGCCCAACTGATGATCTTCGGGGCCAATGTCATCTCCGTCAAAGGCAACTACGAGGAGACCTTCAAGATGTCCGCCGAGGCCATCGAGAAGTACGGCTGGTACAACCGCAACGCTGCCATCAACCCGTATCTCTCCGAAGGGAAAAAGACCGTGGCCCTGGAGATCGCCGAGCAGCTGAACTGGGAGATGCCGGACTATCTGGCTATCTCCGTGGGCGACGGCTGCACCATCGCCGGCGTGTGGAAGGGCTTCAAGGATCTGTATGCCATCGGCTTCATCGACAAGCTGCCCCGGCTCATCTCCGCCCAGTCCTACGGCTGCTATCCCATCAACCGGGCCATTCAGGAGAATAAGCCGTGGGAGCCGATGGAGGAGAACACCATTGCCGACTCCATCTCCGTGGGTGTACCCCGCAACGCCGACAAGGCACTGGCGGCCATTCGGGAGTCCAAGGGCCTTGCGATCTGCGTCACCGACGAGGAGATCCTGGCGGCGCAGCGGCTGCTGGGCCGCACCTGCGGCGTGTTCGGTGAGCCTGCCGGTGTCACCGGTACGGCGGCGCTGAAGAAGGCCTGTGAGCAGGGTCTCATCGAGAAGGATGCCACGGTGGTATCGGTGGTCACCGGCAACGGCCTGAAGGACGTGGCCAACGCCATCAAGTCCGCCGGGGAGCCTCTGCACATCGAGCCGGATCTGGACCTGATGGTGAAGGGCTTTGCTCAGCGGGGCGTCACCGTGGAATAAGCTGTCTCATGAAACAAAACAGCCTGCTGTGTGCAAGGAATGTACGCAGCAGGCTATTTTTTCATAGATGGACCGTTTTTTGCGATTTTTCTTGAAAATATACCGGGATAAGGGTATAATATCCTTGAGTACTTATACACAAAAATCGTTTGGAAAGGAAGGACCGGTATGTATCAGGTAGGCGACCGGGTGGTTCACCCCATGCACGGGGCGGGGATCATCGAAAGTATCGTGCAGGAACGGCTGGGCGGACAGCTGGGCAGCTACTACGTGTTCCGAATGCCCTCCGGCGGGCTGACGCTGAAGATCCCCACAGGCAGCTGCGGGGCCATCGGCGTCCGGGCCCTGTCCACCTCCGGTCGCATCCGGGAGGTGCTGAGCGCCATTCCGGGGCTGGAGATCGACCGCACCACCAACTGGAACCGACGCTATCGGGAGAACCTGAACCGGCTGAAGAGCGGCGACCTGCTGGAGGTGGCCCGTGTCATCAAGGGCCTTATGTGGCGGGACCGGGAGAAGGGCCTTTCCAACGGTGAGCGCAAGATGCTCCACAGCGCCAAACAAATATTGGTATCCGAGGTGGTGCTGGTGGAGGGACATACCTATCCCGATGCGGAGCAGCGCATTGAGCAGGCCATGATGACGGGAGCGAAGAACGAATGAAGCTATTTGATCGGCTGGGGAAGCTGCGGGATAGGCGCCGCCCCTACTGCACCATGATCGTACCGGCGGCGGGGGAATCCCGGCGCATGGGCGGCGGCAATAAGCTGCTGCTGCCGCTGGAGGGGGAGCCGGTGCTGGCCCACACCCTCCGGGCCATCGACGCCGCCACGCTGGTGGATGAGATCATACTGGCCACCCGGACGGAGTGTCTGGCGGAGATGGCGGAGCTGTGCCGGCGCTGCGGACTGCAAAAGCCCGTGCGTGTGGTGGTGGGCGGTGAGACCCGCACCCACTCGGTGCTGGCGGCGGCGCTGGAGGCCAACGAAAAGGCCCGGCTCATCGCTGTACATGACGGGGCAAGGCCCCTGATCCGCCCGGAACAGATCGACGAGCTGATCCGCTTCGGGGAGCGCACCTATGCCGCCGCCCCGGCGGTGCCGGTGTCGGATACCATCAAGCGGACGGAGCCGTCCACGGGCCGGGTGCTGGAGACACCGGACCGGGCGGCCCTCTTTGCCGTGCAGACGCCGCAGGTGTTTCAGGCGGAGCTGCTGAAGGCGGCGCTTCAGTCGGCGGTGAACGCCGAGGTGACTCTGACGGACGACTGCTCCGCTGTGGAGCGGCTGGGCAAGGAGGTCTATCTCACCGCCGGGGATCCGGAGAACATCAAAATCACTACGCCGCTGGACCTGCGTCTGGCGGAGGCCATTCTGGCCGAGAGGAGGAAACAGGCATGACAGGACTGCGGGTAGGACACGGGTACGACGTCCACCGTCTGGCACAGGGGAGGCCTCTGATCTTAGGCGGTGTCACCATCCCGTGGGAGAAGGGGCTGGACGGCCACTCCGATGCGGATGTGCTGACCCATGCGGTGATGGATGCCCTGCTGGGCGCTGCCGGTATGGACGATATCGGGAGACTGTTCCCGGACTGCGACAATGCCTTTCTGAACATCTCCAGCCTGACGCTGCTGGAGCGGGTGATGAAGGCCCTGACGGAGCAGGGGTGGCAGGTGGTAAATATCGACGCCACGTTGGTGGCGCAGGCCCCAAAGATCGCCCCCTACCGGCAGGAGATGCGCTGTGCGCTGGCCCGGACGCTGGGCATCCGGCCGGAGCAGGTGAACGTCAAGGCCACCACGGAGGAGCATCTGGGCTTCACCGGCGAGGGACTGGGGATATCCGCCCACGCCGTGGCGCTGATCCAGCGGGCGGAGAGCTGATCCGTAAGCGATAAAAAAGAGGAGGACGAGCTGTCCTCCTCTTTTTGTATGGCGGATACCGCACCGGAGGGGGCGCTTTCACATAGAATGTCCCGTGAGGAGGAGTGCAGAATGAACGAGATTCTTTTCATCGCCCGCTCCGTCACCCATGCCCAGCGTATGGTGCGGGCGTTGGAGCAGTGCGGCATCCGCAGCTTCCTGTTCCGGGCCCCGGCGGGGCTTACCGGCGGCGGATGCAGCTATGCGGTGAAGGTGCGGGGTCAGTGGCAGCAGGAGGCCCAGACGTGCTTGCAGACAGCGGGGCTGACGCCCCTTGGCATATATGAACGGACGGATAGCGGCTGGCAGGAGGCGGGGACATGATCTATCTGGACGCTGCGGCCACCACGCTGGAAAAGCCGCCCCAGGTGCGGCAGGCCATGGCGCAGGCGGCGGCAGAGCTGTCCACTCCCGGACGGGGCAGCCATCCCGCCGCCCGCCGGGCGGAGGAGACGGCCTTCCGGTGTCGGGCCGAGGCGGCGGCGCTGTTCGGCGTGCCGTCGCCGGAGAATGTGGTGTTCACCATGAACGCTACCCACGGGTTGAACATCGCCATCCGGTCGCTGGTGGTTCCCGGCAGCCGGGTGGTGATCTCCGGCTATGAGCACAACGCCGTCTGCCGCCCCCTGTATGCCATACCGGAGGTGCGCCTGACGGTGGTGGATACGCCGCCCTTCCGGCGGGAGCAGGCGGCGGAGGAGTTCCGACGGGCCATTCTGGCCGGGGCGGATGCGGTGATCGTCAACCATGTGTCCAACGTGTTCGGCTGCGTCCAGCCGCTGGAGGAGATCGCCGGAATCTGCCGCAGCCGGGGTGTGCCGCTGCTGGTGGACGCCTCCCAATCGGCAGGGACGCTGCCCCTGCACCTGACGGAGCTGGGGGCGGCCTTCATTGCCATGCCGGGCCACAAGGGGCTTTACGGCCCCCAGGGGACGGGGCTGCTGCTGTGCGGCGAACGGCCCGCCCGGCCGCTGCTGCTGGGCGGCACGGGAAGCGCCTCCCGTGACCGGCAGATGCCCCCGACCCTGCCGGATCGTCTGGAGGCCGGCACCCACAATATGCCGGGTATCGCCGGACTGTTGGAGGGACTGCGGTTCGTCCGCCGACGGACGCCGGAGGCCATCGCCTGCCGGGAGCGGCAGCTGGCGGCGGAGGCGGTGCGCCGCCTGAAGGCCCTGCCGGGGGTGGAGGTATTCACGCCCGCAAACGGCCCCCATCCCACCGGTGTGGTGTCCTTCCGGGCGGTGGGCCGGGACTGCGAAGAGCTGGCGGAGGCGCTGGGACGCCGGGGTATCGCCCTGCGGGCGGGGCTTCACTGTGCGCCGCTGGCCCACCGCACGGCGGGGACACTGGACACCGGCACGGTGCGCCTGAGCCTTTCCGACTTCAACACTCCGGCGCAAATAGAAAAGCTGGCGCAGGAGCTGCACCAGCTTTTTCGTGAGACTGTCAGATAGAGGAGCTGTTTACGACCGACCCTCCAGATACCCGAAGTGTTGGGCGAAGAGAGCGTCCCCGGCGGCGTGCAGATCGGCACAGAAGGCGGTGTAGGCATTCAGCAGGAGCACCGCCTCCTCCGTCAGCTGCGCTCCGCCGCCGCTCCTTCCCCCCACGGAGGTATGCAGCAGCTGGACGCCCAAGATCCGCTCCGAGGACTTGACGATGGTCCACGCCTTGGAGTAGGCCATGTTCATGGCCTTGGCCGCAGAGCGCAGAGAATGAAACTCCTGCACATGGCGCAGCAGCTGGGCGACGCCCGGACCGAAGCACTTCTCCCCGGCGAACAGGCGGACGGTATTCCGATACGATAATTTCTCTTCCATATGCTCATTGTAGCAGGCTTGCCGCCTTCCGTCAATGGAAACCGCCGTCTGAGGATGGAAATTAGCGATAGCGGGGCGGTACGTTGGCTTTCCTCCATACCGGGGTGATTGACGAAAACGGGAAAACGTGTTATCCTCATAAAAAGAGAACGGATGGAGGAAAAACGATGCTGGTACTGATCCGGGGAGCGGGGGATATCGCCACAGGCATTGCGATGCGCCTTTGGAGGGCCGGCGTGCAGGTGGTTATGACGGATCTGCCCCAGCCCACGGCCATTCGCCGCACCGTGTGCTTCTCGCAGGCCATCGTGCTGGGGGAGACGCAGGTGGAGGATGCCACGGCCCGCCGGGCAGAGGACATCCTTCAGGCCCGAAGGATCTGTGCGGCGGGAGAGATCTCCGTGCTGGCGGACCCGGAGCTGCGGTGCCGGGAGGAACTGCGGCCGGATGCGCTGGTGGATGCCATTCTGGCCAAGCGGAATCTGGGTACCTGCATCACCGATGCACCGGTGGTGGTAGGCGTAGGGCCGGGCTTCACCGCAGGGGAGGACTGCCATGCGGTGGTGGAGACTATGCGGGGCCATACGCTGGGCCGGGTCATCTATCGGGGCAGCGCCCTGCCCAACACCAGTATACCGGGACTCGTCGGCGGCTTCGCCGGGGAGCGGGTGCTGCGTGCTCCGGCAGACGGCATCCTGCACCAGCTGGCGGACATCGGGGTCACGGTCTCTGAGGGAGATGTGGTGGCCACGGTGGAGGGGCAGCCCATGCGCTGCACCATCAGCGGTGTGCTGCGGGGCATCCTGCCGGAGGGGACGCCGGTGTTCCGGGGGATGAAGGCCGGAGATGTGGATCCCCGTGGCAAACGGGAATATTGTGATACGGTATCGGACAAGGCGCTGGCCGTAGGCGGCGGTGTGCTGGAGGCGGTGCTGGCCCTGTCCGGGAAATTGAAGGAGGAACCATAACGTGGAAGAGAATGTAAAACTGACGAAGCTGGCCAAGTGCGCCGGCTGCGGCGCCAAGGTGGGCGCCGGTGTGCTGGCGCAGCTGCTGGAGGGTATCCAGGTCCACAAGGATCCCAATCTGCTGGTGGGCTTTGATAAGAGCGACGACGCCTCGGTGTATAAGGTATCGGACGAGCTGGCGCTGGTGCAGACGCTGGACTTTTTCCCGCCCATTGCCGACGATCCCTATACCTTCGGCCAGATCGCAGCCACCAACGCCCTGTCGGATATCTACGCCATGGGCGGTGACCCCAAGCTGGCTCTGAACATCATGTGCGTGCCGGAGGATATGCCCAAGGACACGGTGCATCAGATCCTCCGGGGCGGCTATGAGAAGGTTTATGAGGCGGGCGCCCTCATCACCGGCGGCCACAGCATCTTCGACGACGAGCCCAAGTACGGCCTGTCCGTCACGGGCTTCGTCCATCCCGACAGGATCCTCACCAACAGCGGCGCCAAGGAGGGGGATGTGCTGCTGCTGACCAAGCCCATCGGCATCGGCATCCTCACCTCCGCCATGAAGGCCGATCTCTGCTCCAAGGAGAGCGCAGAGTTGGCCATGCGCCTGATGACCACCCTGAACAAGAACGGCCGGGACGCCATGGTGAAGTACCGGGTCCATGCCTGCACTGACGTGACAGGCTTTGCCCTGATGGGCCACCTGCTGGAGATGGCGCAGGGCAGCGATCTGCGGGCCGAGGTGGAGGTGTCGGCGGTGGACCTGATCCCGGAGGCGCTGGAGTTTGCCCGCATGGGTGTGCTCCCGGCGGGGATGTACCGCAACCGTACCTTTGCCGAGCAATGGGTGGATGCCGGACAGACGGAGATCGCCGTACAGGATATGCTGTATGACCCCCAGACCTCCGGCGGCCTGCTGATGGCCGTGGATCCGGCGGACGCCGATGCGCTGCTGGCGGAGCTGAAGGGCGCCGTACCCAGCGCCCAGCGGGTGGGCGTTATGCGCCGTTATGAGGGCGGCGCCCGCATCGTGCTGCACTGAAAAGGAAATCATAGCACAGGGCTTTCTTTTCCGAAGGCCCTGTGCTATACTGCTGTTATCGGCCCCGTGATCTGCGGGAGGAACAAGGAGGAACTGTCATGGAAACCTACGGATTGGAGCAGCTGGGCATCGTCAACACGGCGGCGGTATATCGCAACCTGACCCCGGCCCAGCTGACGGAGCACGCTCTGCGCCGGGGAGAGAGGACCCTGTCTGCCACCGGGGCGCTGGTGGTAAAGACCGGGAAGTACACCGGGCGCAGCGCCAACGATAAGTTCATCGTGGACACCCCGGCGGTACACGACGATATCGCATGGGGCAAGGTGAACCGCCCCATGAAAAAAGAGAAATTCGACGCCATTTTCGCCAAGGTCACGGCGTATCTCCAGAATAAGGAGGTCTACGTCTTTGACGGCTTCGCCGGGGCAGACCCCAAGTATACCAAGTCCTTCCGCATCGTCAACGAGCTGGCCAGCCAGAACCTGTTCATCCATCAGCTGCTGCGCCGGCCCACGCCGGAGCAGCTGGCGGACTTTACGGCGGACTACACCATCGTGGCCGCCCCCGGCTTCAAGTGCGTCCCGGAGATCGACGGTACCCACAGCGAGGCCGCCATTCTGGTGGACTACGAGGCGCATCTGGTGGTGATCTGCGGCACCCGCTACGCCGGCGAGATCAAGAAGTCGGTGTTCTCCGTCATGAACTACATCCTGCCCAAGCAGGGTGTATTCCCCATGCACTGCTCCGCCAACATCGGAACGGACGGCGACTCCGCCGTGTTCTTCGGCCTCTCCGGCACCGGTAAGACCACCCTCTCCGCCGACCCTGACCGCAAGCTCATCGGAGACGACGAGCACGGCTGGGCCGACGACTCCGTCTTTAACTTCGAGGGCGGCTGCTACGCCAAGTGCATCAACCTCTCTGCGGAGGGGGAGCCGGAAATCTACAACGCCATCAAATTCGGCGCATTGGTGGAGAATGTGGTCATGGATCCCGATACACGGGAGTTCGACTTCGACGACGACTCGCTGGCGGTGAACAGCCGGGTGGGCTACCCGGTGGAGTATATCCCCAACGCAGAGCTCTCCGGCATGAGCCCCAGTGTCCCCAAGACGGTGATCTTCCTCACCGCCGACGCCTACGGCGTGCTGCCCCCTATCAGCAAGCTGGATAGGAATCAGGCCATGTACTACTTCGTCTCCGGCTTTACCAGCAAGGTAGCGGGGACGGAGATCGGCGTCACCGAGCCGGTACCCACTTTCTCTACCTGCTTCGGTGAACCCTTCCTGCCGCTGGATCCCTCCGTTTATGCCGCCATGCTGGCGGAGAAGGTGGAGAAGGCCGGGGCCAAGGTGTATCTGGTGAACACAGGCTGGAACGGCACCGGTCAGCGCATGAAGCTGCGCTATACCCGTGCCATGGTGACGGCGGCCCTCACCGGCGCCATCGAGAAGGCGGACTTCGTCACCGATCCCACCTTCGGTGTTCAGGTACCCACGGCCATCGAGGGCGTGCCCAGTGAGCTGCTGATCCCGGAGAATACATGGGCGGACAAGGAGGCCTACCGGGCTGCCTGCCGCAAGCTGGCAAGCTCCTTTGTGGAGAACTTCAAGAAGTACACCCGCATGAGTGCTGAGGTGGTGGCCGCAGGCCCTAAGGCGGAGTGAGCCATGATCGAGCTGAAAATTCTGCTGGACGAGGTGGACTACCGCTCCCTGTCAGAGGTGCTGATCCCGGCACTGGCGGAGAGCATGGCCAAGGATGGCGGCGTGCTGGGAGGGATGCTGTCCCAGAACAAGGAGCTGGCGGCCTCCATGGCCCGGACGGTGCTGGATAAGATGCCGCAGGAGAAGAAGGATGAACTGCTGGTGCAGCTGCTGAACCGGAACCGGGACAAGCTGCTGGAAAAGGGCAGGACCTTGGCCGCCGAGAAGGGCGTGCGCCTTCAGCTATGCGACGTGTCCGCCAGAAAATTCTGACCCATGACCGCTTTATCCCCATAAGGAAAGGACCCCCGGCCGTCGGCCGGGGGTCCTTGAGCCTGTCAAAAGAGGGGGAGTCTTTCGTCAACGGGGCGGAAGGGTGTGTGCGGGAAACCCGGAAGATCGGTGCGCTCCCAGTACTCATAGCCGAAGTTCTTCCCCAGAATGGCCAACTCCTCATCGGGCATAATGGGGTACTGCTGGTTGGTGGGGGAGTCGAACAGCAGAGGATACCCGGCGGAGACGAAGATATCCCGGATCTGATAGGCCATCTCGTCGGCGTGGCGGGAAATTCTGAAATACAGATCGTCAGTGAACAGGGCGTCGAACTGGATGCCCAGCAGACGGCCCTTGGCCATGCGGCCGCCCCGCTGCTTCATGATGAAGCGGAAGTCCTTCTTCAGAGCCGGGTTCATGATGACCACGGCCTCACCGAACAGAGCACCGACCTTGGTGCCGCCGATGTAGAACACGTCGCACAGGTGGGCGATCTCCGGCAGGGTCAGGTCAGCACCGTCGGCCATGACGCCGTAGCCCAGCCGGGCGCCGTCGATGAACAGGGGCAGGCCGTACCGGCGGCACACGTCGTACAGCTCCGTCAGCTCCGCCTTGGAGTAAAGGGTGCCTCCCTCGGTGGGATAGGAGATGTAGACCATGCCGGGCTGGACGATGTGCTCCGTGGACTCGTCGTTTCTGTGCCACTCTACATACTCCTGCACCTGCTGGGCCGTGATCTTGCCGTTGGTGGTGGGCAGGGTGATGACCTTGTGGCCGGTGGACTCGATGGCACCGGCCTCGTGACAGTTGATGTGTCCGCTGACGGCGCACAGCACGCCCTGCCACGGACGCAGCACGGCGGCGATGACGGTGGTGTTGGTCTGGGTGCCACCCACCAGGAAGTGGACGTCGGCCTCCGGAGCCTGACAGGCGTTCTGGATCTTGACCCGTGCGGCGGCGCAGTACTCGTCCTCGCCGTAGCCTACGGTCTGGACCATGTTGGTCTCGTTGAGCTTTGCCATGAGGGCGGGGTGTGCGCCCTCCAGATAGTCACTGTTGAAATAGATCATGACAGTGTCTCCTTTCCACGTACAGTACATCCATTTTACCCCACCGGAGACCGGGTGTAAAGCCCAAAATGCACTTTCCCGCCAAATAGGGCGGCGGTTTTCTCACAAAAGCGATTGAACTGACCGGGAAAAAGGAGTATAATGAACTGAATTAACTTATTTGCTGTTTTAGGAGGCTTTGCCTTATGACTTTACAGGAATATCTCACCTCACTGCGGCATAAGACCGTGGCGGTCATCGGCATCGGCGTCAGCAATACGCCGCTGCTGCGCCGCCTGCTGGCCGAGGGGATTGCCGTCACCGCCTGTGACAGAAGCAGCCGGGAGAAGCTGGGTCCTCTGGCCGATGAGCTGGAGGCCGCCGGGGCCACGCTCCAGCTGGGGGAGGGGTATCTGGACGGCCTGACGCAGGACGTTATCTTCCGCACACCGGGCCTGCGGCCGGACGTGCCGCAGCTGCTGGCGGCGCAGCGGCAGGGCAGCACCCTCACCAGCGAGATGGAGGTGTTCTTTCAGGTCTGCCCCTGCCACATGATCGCCGTCACCGGCAGCGACGGCAAGACCACCACCACCACCATCATCGCAGAGCTGCTGAAGGCGGCGGGCAGAACCGTCCACGTGGGCGGCAACATCGGTCAGCCCCTGCTGTGTCAGGCGGATGATATGGAGCCGGAGGACTGGGCGGTGCTGGAGCTGTCCAGCTTCCAGCTGATGACCATGGATCGCAGCCCCCATATCGCCGTGGTGACCAATCTGGCACCCAACCATCTGGACGTCCACAAGGACATGGCGGAGTATGTGGCGGCCAAGGAGAACATCTTCCGCTATCAGCGCCCCGGCGACATCGCCGTGTTCAATCAGGACAACGACATCACCCGTCAGCAGGCCGGGCGGGCTGTGGGGACTGTCCGCCTCTTCAGCCGGCGGTCCGAGCCGGAAGAGGGCGTGTTCCTCCGGGGGGAGGATATCCTCTGCCGCCATAACGGACAGGAGCGCCGGATCATGACCACGGCGGACATCCGCCTGCCGGGCGTTCACAATGTGGAGAACTACATGGCGGCTATCGCCGCCGTGGAGGGCCTGGTGCCGGACGGGATCATCCGGGACTTCGCTCGCACCTTCAACGGCGTGGAGCATCGCATCGAGCTGGTACGTACCTATCACGGGGTGCGGTACTATAACGACTCCATCGCCTCCAGCCCCTCCCGCACCATTGCCGGGCTGCGCTCCTTCCCGGAGCAGGTCATTCTCATCGCCGGGGGCTATGATAAGCACATTCCCTTTGACGTGCTGGGGCCGGAGATCGTGGAGCATGTGAAGCTGCTGGTGCTGTGCGGTGCCACCGCAGGGAAGATCCGTGCCGCCGTGGAGCAGGCTCCCGGCTATCGCCCCGACCACCCGGAAATTCTGGAGGTGACGCCCTTCCAACGTGCCGTAGAGACTGCCCGTGACCGGGCGCAGCCCAGCGACGTGGTGACGCTGTCCCCGGCCTGCGCCGCCTTCGACCAGTTCAAAAACTTCATGGAGCGAGGCAAGACCTTCAAGGCCATCGTCAACGGCTGGCGGGAGTAAGCACCCCGCCGCCCCTCCCGGCATACACTGGAGCAGGGGAGGTGCGTGCCGTGAAGAGACTGCGCTATGTGCGCCTGTCCGCCGGACGACGGGCGGCCATCTGGGGCGTTTTCCTGCTGGCGGCGGTGATGGGCCTTCTGTGTGTGGCCGTGCTGCATATGAAGCCCATCCTCACCAATCTGGCGGCGGCCAGCGTCTCCAATACCGTCAACCGCATCGTGGTCACGGCGGTCTATGACGCTGTCAGCGCAGGGGAGGTGGACTACGATGATCTGGTGCATCTGGAGAAGGATCAGAGCGGCCATGTGGCGGCGGTACGCAGCGACATGGCGGCCTTCAACCGCCTGCAAAGCCGCATTGCAGACAGCATCCTCCAGCGGCTGTCGGAGGTGTCCACACGGGAGCTGGAGATCCCTGTGGGAACGCTGACAGGCTCCTCGCTGCTGGCGGGGCGTGGCCCCTGCATCCGTATCCGGATGCAGGCTGTGGGCTCCACCACCGCCAAGCTCCGCAACGCCTTTACGGCGGCGGGCATCAACCAGACCAAGCATCAGATCCTGCTGGATGTCACCGTGCAGATGAGTATTCTCCTGCCGGGCTTCCGCACCTCCACCCAAGTCTCCAATGAGATCACCGTGGCGGAGACCATCATCATCGGCAGCGTACCGGATACCTACACCTATTTCAGCACCACGCCGGAGGAGGCGGAGCAGTACGCTGAGGACTATATCATGAACAACGGATAAGGGGACGACTATGGATTATCAGGAAGAAATGAAACAGCTGCGGGACACCCTCAACGCCCACGGCTACCGCTACTACGTGCTGGACGATCCGCAGATCTCCGACTATGAATACGACCATATGCTCCGCCGCCTGGAGGATCTGGAACGGGAGCACCCGGAGGAGATCACCCCGGACTCCCCCACCCAGCGGGTGGGCGGACCTATCCTGACCCAATTTCAGGAGGTGGAGCACCCCGTCCCTCTGGAGAGCCTGCAGGACGTGTTTGACGGCGGGGAGGTGGAGGAGTTCCTGACTCACATCCGGGAGACCTTCCCGGATGCTGAATACAGCGTGGAGCCTAAGGTGGACGGCCTGTCCGTGGCGCTGGAGTATCGGGACGGCGTATTCGTCCGTGGCGCCACCCGAGGCGACGGCCGCATCGGGGAGGACGTGACGGAGAACCTGCGAACCATCCGCTCCATCCCCATGACCCTGCCGGAGAAGCTGCCCCGGCTCATCGTCCGGGGCGAGGTGTACATGGCCCGCTCCGTCTTTGAAGAACTGAACCGCCAACGGGAGATCGAGGGAAAGCCCCTCATGGCCAACCCCCGCAACGCCGCCGCCGGCTCCCTGCGGCAGTTGGACCCCAAGATCGCCGCCCGGCGGCGGCTGGATATCGCCGTATTCAACCTCCAGCTGGCAGAGGGACGGACGTTTTCCACCCATACCGAGACCATCGACTATCTGGCCTCCCAGCAGTTCAAGACCATCTCCTACCGCCGTCTGCGGGCCGGGGAGGAGATCATGGAGGAGATCCATCGTCTCAACGATACCCGCATGGAGCGGCCCTTTGACATGGACGGGGCCGTCATCAAGCTCAACAGCCTGTCGGAACGGGAGACGCTGGGCAGCACCGCCAAGTGTCCCCGCTGGGCCATCGCCTATAAGTACCCCCCGGAGCAGAAGGAGACGGTGCTGCGGGATATCGTGGTGCAGGTGGGCCGCACCGGCGTGCTGACCCCCAAGGCGGAGCTGGAGCCGGTGCGTCTGGCGGGGACCACCGTCACCTTCGCCACCCTACACAATCAGGATTACATCACCCAGAAGGATATCCGCATCGGGGATACCGTGGTGGTGCAGAAGGCCGGGGAGATCATCCCGGAGATCGTCTCCGTGGTGCCGGGCAAGCGTCCCGCCGGGGCGCAGCCCTACTATCTGCCCCATACCTGCCCCGTCTGCGGAGCGCCGGTGGAGCGGGACGAGGATGGCGCAGCCCTGCGCTGCACCGGGGCGGAGTGTCCCGCTCAGCGTCTGCGGCACCTGACCCACTTCGCCAGCCGCAATGCCATGGACATCGACGGGCTGGGGCCGGCGGTGATGAACCAGCTCATCGAGAACGGGCTGGTCAAGACCCCCGCCGACCTCTACGACCTGACCCCGGCGGACCTGAAGCCGCTGGAGCGCATGGGGGACAAGTCCGCCGCCAACGCCGTGGCCGCCATCTATCAGAGCAGGGAGAACGACCTGTGGCGGCTGATTTTTGCGCTGGGCATCCGTCAGGTGGGAGAGAAGGCCGCCAAGACGCTGGCCGCCCACTTCGGCACCATGGACGCCCTGCTCTCCGCCACGGAGGAGGAGCTCACCGCCATCGCCGACGTAGGCCCCATCACTGCCGGCTATATCCGCCAGTGGGTGGAGAGCCCCCAGTCCCGTGACCTGCTGGAGCGGCTCCGGGCGGCGGGAGTGAACATGACCTGCCGGGAGGAGCAGACGGATCGCCGCTTCGCCGGTATGACCTTCGTGCTCACCGGTGCGCTGGAGAAATTCACCCGTGAGGAAGCGGGGGAGATGATCGAGCGCCGGGGCGGTAAGGCCGCCTCCTCGGTGTCCAAAAGGACCACCTATGTGGTGACGGGAGCCAATGCCGGGTCCAAGCTGCGTAAGGCGCAGGAGCTGGGCGTACCGGTGCTGACAGAGGATGAATTTCTGGCACTGCTGGGTGCGCCGGAGGAAAATAAGACAGTGTAAGACAGGAGGTATTATATGGCACGTCAAACCAACACCCGCCTGCGGGAAAAAGTGATCTACAGCGTTTTTGTACGTAACCATACCAAGGAGGGTACCTTTCAGGCGCTGGAGGGCGATCTGGATCGTCTGGCGGCGCTGGGTACGGACATCATCTGGCTCATGCCCATCCATCCCATCGGGGAGGCAGGCCGCAAGGGGACGCTGGGCAGCCCCTACGCCATCCGGGACTTCCGGGGCATCAATCCGGAGTACGGCACGCTGGGGGACTTCATGCATCTGGTGGGGGAGATCCACAAGCGTGGCATGAAGTGCATCATCGACGTGGTGTATAACCACACCTCCCCGGATTCCATTCTGGCCACCGGTCACCCGGAGTTCTTCCTCCGGGACGAGGCGGGGAACCCCACCCGCAAGGTGGCGGACTGGTCCGATGTAGTGGATCTGGATTACAGCAACCGTGAGCTGTGGAAGTACCAGATCGAGACTCTGAAAATTTGGGCGGAGATCGTGGACGGCTTCCGCTGCGACGTGGCCAGCGCCGTTCCTCTGGCCTTCTGGCGGGAGGCACGGGAGCAGGTGGAGCGGGTGCGCCCCGGCTGCATCTGGCTGGCCGAGAGCGTCCATGCCGCCCACACGATGGCCATGCGCCGGGCGGGCTACTACTGCGCCGCCGACACGGAGCTGTATGATGCCTTTGATATCACCTACGACTACGATATCTGGCCCTATTTCGAGGGCTGCTTCCAGCCCACCGGCACTCTCCGGGAGTATACGGCGCTGGTGAACTTTCAGGAGAGCGAGTACCCGGCGGGCTATGTGAAGCTGCGGTGCCTGGAGAACCACGACCAGCCCCGCTTTGCCTCCCGTGTGGACTCCGACGAGGCTCTGCGGAACTGGCTGGCGCTGCTGTACTTTGAAAAGGGAACCACCCTGCTTTACAGCGGACAGGAGTACGCTCCCCGCCACCGGGTGGATCTCTTTAACGCCGACGATGCCTACTGCGATATGCGGCTGGACCTCCAGCCCTATCTCAAGCAGCTGCGCCAGATGAAGCGCACCCTACCCATGTCCGCCTGCTTCCAGCTGGAGGCGGTGGAGGAACGGGTTGTGGTGGGCCGCTATGACGGGCCGGAGGCCCGTGTTCGGGGCATCTTCGACCTGAAGAGCGCCGGCGGCAGTGTGGCCGTAGATCTGCCTGACGGCACCTACACCGACCGCATCACCGGCCGGGAGGTCACCGTCTCCGGCGGCGCCTTCGATTTGGCGCAGGCCCCGGCGGTCATCGGCTGATTTGCCCCATCGGCACAAAAGCAGGCACTGCATCCCGGCAGAATTGGAGAATTTAACATTGACAATTCTGTAACACATGGTAAAATAAAAGCACATTGACGGGGTGTCTGCGCCCTGTCCGGGTGACAGGACCCGTGCGGGCGGGGCAGAGGCTCCGCCCGCCGTTTCTGCACGGTTCTGTTAAAGAAAAGACGATCTATCATATCCCGAAACACAGAAAAGAGGAACGCTATGGCTATACCCTTCCAATATGAATCGGAATATAAGCGCAAGCTCTGCACCCCGGACGAGGCCGCCCGTGTGGTCAAGAGCGGCGACTGGCTGGATATCAGCATGGGCTGTGCCTTCCCGTCTCTGATGGATGCCGCCATTGCCAAACGCAAGGAGGAGCTCTACGGTGTGAAGATCCGTGGCTACCTGATCCAGCAGCCCATCCAGATGGTGGAGTGCGACCCCGGCCGGGAGCATTTTATCTACAACAGCTGGCATATGTCAGGCTATGAGCGCAAACTCTGCGACCGGGGGATGTGCAGCTTCAACCCAATGGTGTTCCGGAATCTGGGGGCCTACTATCAGCACTTCCTGACGGTCAACGTGGCCATGATGTGCGTGACCCCCATGAACCAGCACGGCTACTTCAACTTCTCCCTGTCCAACGCCTCCGCCCGTGCGGTGCTGGATAAGGCGGATATCGTGATCCTGGAGGTCAACGAGAATCTGCCGTGGGTCTACGGCGGCTTGGACGAGTGCATCCACATCGACGACGTGGATATGATCGTGGAGGGCCCCCATGACCCCCTGCCCAGTATACAAACCCCGCCGGCCTCGGAGGCGGAGACCCGCATTGCCGAGTTCGTGGTGGAGAACATGGACGACGGTGCCACCCTGCAGCTGGGCATCGGCTCACTGCCCAATGCCGTGGGCCAGATGCTGGCCCAGTCCGATCTGCGGGATCTGGGCATCCACACGGAGATGCTGTGCGACTGCTATCTGGATATGTACCGGGCCGGGAAGATCACCAACAAGCGCAAGGACATCGACCGCTATAAGAGCGTGTTCGGCTTTGCCATCGGCTCCGAGGATCTGTACGACTGGGTGCGGGAGAATCCCGGCGTGGTGACCTACCCCATCTCCTACTGCAACGCTCCCAGTACCGTCCGGAACATCGAGAACTTTGTCTCCATCAACAACTGCATCTCCGTGGACCTGTACGGTCAGATCTGCGCCGAGAGCGCCGGTACCCGCCAGATCAGCGGCACCGGCGGTCAGCTGGACTTTCTGGAGGGGGCGGCGGTGTCCCCCGGCGGCAAGGCCTTCATCTGTCTGACATCCACCTTCACCGATAAGCAGGGGGAGATGGTCTCCCGCATCACACCGCTGTTGAATCCCGGCGACATCGTTACCGATCCCCGGAGTCTGGCTTACTACATCGTCACCGAGTACGGCGGCGTGAATCTGGTGGGCTGCAGCACATGGGAGCGGGCGGAGCGGCTCATCTCCGTGGCCCACCCCAAGTTCCGGGATGAGCTCGTTGAGCACGCCCGGCAGCAGGGCATCTGGATCCGTTCCAACAAGCGGTAATACCCCTATCATGAAAAAAAGCTGAGAACCCAAGTCGGGTCTCAGCTTTTTTCATCATGATGGCAGTATGTGCTTCTCCGGCTCCTTCTGATCCCGGAGGATCTGCTTTTGGTAGCGGTCTTCCTCGCTGAACACGCAGCCGCAGTACTTCTGCATATAAAAGCCCAGCGCACGGGCCTCCTGCTGTCCCTGCCGGAAGCCGGGGCGGAAGTCCCGGTACAGGAACCGGACACCGTACTCCCGGCCCATGCGCTCCGCTGTCTCCGCCAGCAGCTCATGGTTCTGGTAGGGGCTCACCAGCAGGGTGGTGGTGAAGCTGTCATAGCCGTGCCGGGCGGCATATTGGGCCGCTTGGGCCAGCCGCAGGGCATAGCACACGCTGCAGCGGTGGTCGATATCCCCACAGACCGCCCGGCAGAACTCCCGCAGGCCGTAATTCTCCTGCACAATAAGCTCCATGCCGATGGTAGGGGCGTAGGCCATCAGCGTGTCCCGCCGGGCCTTGTACTCCTGATAGGGGTGGATGTTGGGGTTATACCAGTAGGCCACCGGCTCGATGCCCTCGCTCCGCAGCTGCTGGATGCAGGAGACGGAGCAGGGAGCGCAGCAGGTGTGCATCAGTGTTTTTTCCATAGACGCTCCTTAATGACAGTGAAAAGGGAGGGCTTTTCGGATCTTTTGCCGGGCCTTGCGCACTGCTTCCTGCTGCCGGAGAGAAGCTGGGCCGCCAGATAGTGGTTGCGGACCTGCTGGAAGGGCTGGCGGGCGTAGGCATCGAAGAACTCCGCCCGCTGGGCCGCCTGCTTCACCGGGGAGGACAGGGCCGGATCGCCGGTCACGGCCTCCGACAGGGGCCGCAGCTCCCGCTTCAGGGGCAGCGTATCGAACACATGGGCGCCATGGGGCGTGTTCACCAGCAGCAGGGAGACGCCGCTGCGCTGCTCCTGGGGGTAGGCGTCCTTAGGCAGGCCGTAGAATGCTCCCAGCGACAGATCGCCGGGCCGGTCCACGGAGGCATAGGGACAGGTGTGACAGGCCGGGCGCAGGAAGAGGTTTCCGAAAAAGCCCCTGCCGAACTCGGACTTGGACAGAGGGGAGTCGAAGGTAGTGCCGTCGTCGAACCGTACCTGGAAGCGGCGCTCCCGCTGGCCGGGCAGCTTGCCGCAGAATTGGACGGCCACCGGCTGCTTGCGCTTGATGTAGGCCATGGACTGCACCAGCTTGGCCCATACGCCGGGGGAGCAGACGCCCCGACACAGCACGTCGCAGGTCAGCAGCTTCTCCGGGTGCTCTCCCAGATAGTGGTAAAGTCCGTCCACCTGACAGGGCGTACCGGAGAACAGCACAGGCCGCCCCCGATCCAGCTCCCGCCGCACCTGCTGATAGATACCGGTGACGTCGCTCTGAACGGGCTTGGCCCCCCGGATGCGGGGCAGGTCCTCCTTGCGCTTTACCGCTTCATGGCGGACCCGCAGCTGGGCGTCCATCCCGGCACCGAACACCACGCCGCCGCCCTCCAGCACATAGTCCGCCAGCAGGGAGAATACACCCCCGCAGGTGGAGTTCTGCCGCACGGCATGGTCGGGGTTCCATGCGGCAAAGACCGCCGGCTCCGGATGGGCCTCCCGCTGGCGCAGCACCGGGCAGATGTGGGTGCAATGGCCGCACTGGATGCAGGCGTCCGTCACCGTGGGGTAGAGGAAGCCCTCCCGGTCGGGCAGCATATGGATGGCATTTTTGGGGCAGCCCTCGGCGCAGGCGGCGCAGCCGGTGCATTGACTGCGAGGGGGTAGCTGCGGAACGGTGTGATCGTTCATAGCGATGTCTCCCGTGATTCTTTTAGAGGTTTCGTTTTTCTCCATTCTACCACGGGGAAGCAAAAATGACAAGAGCCCCTGTTTCCAGCTATGCTGATTCCTGCGAGCAGAAACAGAGTGAGCCGCCGTGGCTCTCACGGCGGCTCATAGGAGAGAGATATGTATGTAGACCGCCGTATATGCAAGGCATATGCCGCGGGGATTTTTGAAAATGTGAGCGGAGCGGGGATAACCTGTCATACCCCGGCTTCGATCTTATACCCCTTGCCCCAGACCACCGTCACATAGCGGGGATTGCTGGGGTCTACCTCGATCTTCTCCCGGATGTGGCGGATGTGGACTGCCACGGAGTTTTCGGCGGCGGGAGGCTCCCGCCAGACCCGGCGATAGATCTCCTGCGGAGAGAATACCTTGCAGGGATGCTGCATGAGGAATTTCAGAATGTCGTACTCCAGTGGGGTCAGGGACACCGGCTCATCGTTGACGGTGACGGCTCTGGCATCGTCGTCCAGCGTGATGCCGCCGACGGTGAGGGTCTCCGGGGAGGGAGACACCAAATGCAGGGAACGGCGGAGGCGGCAGCGAATACGCACCAGCAGCTCCGCCTGCTGAAAGGGCTTAGTGATATAATCATCGGCGCCGATGGTGAGCCCCAGGATATTTTCAGTGCTGTCAGTTCCGGAGGTCAGGGGGATCACCGGCAGGTCATGCATCTGCCGCAGCCGGGTGACGGTGGTAAGACCGTCCAGCCCCGGCAGCTTCGTGCCTAGCAGGGCCAGATGGATATGCTGCTTGGACAGGATATTCAGCACCTCCCAGCCGGTGCGGGCAGTGACCACCTGATAGCCCTCGGCGGTGAGACAGGCGGTCAGGGAGGAAACGATCTCCTCTTCGTCGTCGCAGACGAGAATACGGTACATGGGAAAGGGCTCCTTTGCGTTAAAATAAAGCGATGCGGCGGGTTTATCCCCCGCCGCACCATATGCTTTCAGAAGGGCAGGACCTCCTGCCGGTCACGGCTCCGCAGATGCGCTGCGGAGACCCGGTGCTCGATGGGCTTCCACTGGGGCTTGCAGAAGAAAGCCGCCAAAGAAATGGGAATGTAGGTGAACATGAACAGGGGAAAGGTGAACACGTACACAAACTTTTTGACGGAAGAAGTGCGGATCTGGTTCCATTCCGTGACGGTGGTGATGCCGCCCAGCACCAGCAGCGTCAGATACATATTCAGCAGCATCTGTCCCACGGACTCAAAAGTCACCAACAGGTTGTCTCCGGCCAGAGCACCGACGACACCCAGCGTGAGGTTGACGAGGATACTGACGGTGGAGAGGACGAAGGCGGGCATGATGGCCATGGACATATCGAAGCAGGAGAAGCTGCCCCGGAAGATGCCCCGGAGAAGGCGGGCGCCGTAGTCACGGAACACCTGCAGATAGCCCTGAGACCAGCGCATCCGCTGCCGCCAGGACTGACGGAAGGTGGTGGGCTGCTCGTCGTAGAGGACGGCGTCGGGGGCGAAGGCCACCTTGCGGCCCTGAAGGATCTCGTGGACGGAGAACTGGATGTCCTCGGTCAGCAGATGGAAGGGCCAGGGGCCGGTCTCCTCCAGCACGGCCCGGCTGAAGAGGAAGCCTGTGCCGGAGACGGCGCAGCTGGTACCCAGCAGGCTGCGGGCGTGGTTGAGGTAGCGGCTCTCCCGCAGGAACCACAGGGCGTAGCCGGCGGAGATCCAGTTGTCGCCGTAGTTTTTGCTGTTGCGGTAGCTGGTGACGATATCGTAGCCCTGCGAGAAGGTGCGGTTCATGGCGGCGATGTAACCGGGGTCCAGAATGTTGTCGGCGTCAAAGACAATATAGCCGTCGAACCCGGCGGGGTAGTCCTGCTCCAGATGGCTCAACAGGGTCTGGAGGGCGTAGCCCTTGCCCACCTGCACGTTATTGAAGCGCTCATAGACGGTGGCTCCGGCGCTGCGGGCGATGGCGGAGGTGTCGTCGGTGCAGTTGTCCGCCAGCACGAAGATGTGCAGCAGACTCTGGTCATAGGTTTGGCTGCGGAGACTGCCGATGAGGTCGGCAATGACGGCGGACTCGTTCCGGGCACAGATCAGCACGGCGTAGTTGTGGGGCGTGGCCTCCAGCGCCGCCGCCTTGGCAGCCTTGCGCTTGGCCAGCAGCCACGGAACGGGAATGTACAGGAACTGATAGGCATAGCAGACAAAGAAAACAACGGCGATGATGTAATTGGTCATTCGCAAGGTATCCATAAGGAAGCATCCTTTCTCTGTACGAAGATTCTATGTGTATTAGAGATTATAGTACACATAGGATACCATATGAGAGACAGGTTGTCAAGGACTGGGAAGTGACACTTTTGTCATGCTCCGGGCCGGGGAGAGGCGGAGGAAAAAGTTCAAGATTTGTTCAAGAACTGGAAGGTGAAAAATGGTCATGCCGCATTGACGGCGGGGATGGTTCATTGTATAATAAACTGATTTAATGTGCGGAGGTATACCCTATTATGTGGATCGCAGATGGCTGGAAGGACTATGAGCTGCTGGACTGCGGCGGCGGAGAGAAGCTGGAGCGCTGGGATAAACAGATACTGGTGCGGCCGGACCCTCAGGCCATCTGGGAGACGGATCACAGCCATCCCGGCTGGCGGAGGGCCAACGGGCGGTACAGCCGTTCCTCCAGCGGCGGCGGCCACTGGGACAAGGGGAAGCTGCCGGAGAGCTGGCCCATCCACTATAAGGAGCTGACCTTTCAGGTCAAGCCCATGAATTTCAAGCATACGGGATTGTTCCCGGAGCAGGCGGCCAACTGGGACTTTGTCATGGAGCAGATCCGCCGGGCGGGACGGCCTATCCGGGTGCTGAACCTGTTCGCCTACACCGGTGGGGCCACGGTGGCCTGTGCCAAGGCGGGGGCCAGTGTGTGCCACGTGGATGCCGCCAAGGGAATGGTGGCGTGGGCCAAGGAGAACGCCCGGCTGACGGGCCTGCAGGAGGCCCCCATCCGCTGGATCGTGGATGACTGCGCCAAGTTCGTGGAGCGGGAAATTCGCCGGGGCAAGACCTATGACGCCATTATCATGGACCCGCCCAGCTATGGCCGGGGACCCGGCGGCGAGGTGTGGAAGCTGGAGGAGAACCTGTTCCCCTTTGTGAAGCTCTGCGCCCGTGTGCTGTCGGATAAGCCCCTGTTCGTGATCCTCAACTCCTACACCACAGGGCTGGCTCCGTCGGTGCTGGGATACATTCTGCAGATGCTGGTGGGCAAGCGCTTCGGCGGCAGGGTGACGTGGGACGAGCTGGGCCTGCCGTGTACGCAGTCCGGTATGGCGCTGCCCTGCGGTGCTACCGGCCGTTGGACGGCGGAATAACAAGACTTATAAGAGCTAAGAGAGAAACAGCCGGTTGCAAGAGGAGAGTGCAATGAAGAAAAACAGGCTGGGCAGCGCCGAGGTGGGCAGCTGCATCTGCTACGGCCTCATGGCCCTTCTGCAGGTGGGGTGGCTGGCGGTGCTGCTGACGGCACAGCTGGTGCCGCCGGTGTGGGTGACGCTGATGGTGTACTGTGTGGCGCTGGCGCTGTTCCTACTGGGACAGACGCTGCGGGTGGTGCAGCTGCGGCGGGACGGACAGCCGGTGGGCTGGTCCGTGGTGCTGGGCGTGGCGGTGGCCTCCGTCTGGCTGTGGCAGATGCTGAAGGTCAGCCATGCCATCTGAGAACGAGTGAAAAGAGAACGCAGAATATGACCATGATCGAAACAAAGGACCTGACCTTCGCCTATCCGGCGGAGGAGGGCAAGCGGAGCGAGCCGGCGCTGCGGGGCGTGAGCCTCGGCATCGAGAAGGGCAGCTTCGTGGTGGTGCTGGGGCATAACGGCTCCGGAAAATCTACTCTGGCTAAGCACATGAACGCCGTGCTGCTGCCATCTGGCGGGGCGGTGTATGTAGAGGGGATGGATACCCGTGACCAGGCGGTGCTGCTGGAGATCCGGCGGCGGGTCGGCATGGTGTTCCAGAACCCGGATAACCAGATCGTCGCCAACGTAGTGGAGGAGGACGTGGCCTTTGCCCCGGAAAATCTGGGCGTTCCGCCGCAGGAAATTCGCCGGCGGGTGGACGATGCGCTGGAGGCGGTGGGTATGAGCGATTTTGCCCGCCATGCGCCGCATCTGCTCTCCGGCGGACAGAAGCAGCGGGTGGCTATTGCCGGTGTCATTGCCATGGAGCCGGAGTGCATCGTGCTGGACGAGGCCACGGCTATGCTGGACCCCCACGGACGGCGGGAGGTGCTGGACACCATCCATCGGCTGAACCGGGAGCGGGGCATGACGGTGGTGCTCATCACCCACCACATGGCGGAGGCCGAGGAGGCGGACCGTGTCATTGTGATGAACGACGGCGAGGCCGCCATGGACGGTACGCCCAGAGAGATTTTTGCACAGGTGGAGCGGCTCCATGAGCTGGGGCTGGCGGCGCCGGACACGGTGGAGCTGATGCAGCGGCTGAACCGGCAGGGGGAGCACCTGCCGCTGACGGCCATCACGGTGGAGGAATGTGCGGATGCGCTGTACCGGCGGTTCGGCGCAGAAGGGAAGTAACGAATTGGAACCGATCATACGAATCGAGCAGCTCACCCATACTTACAGCGCCGGAACGCCCTTTCAGCGCAGCGCCGTGGATGGGGTAGAGCTGGATATCATGCCGGGGGAATTTTTAGGGGTCATCGGTCACACGGGCTCCGGAAAATCCACGCTGATCCAGCATCTCAACGGGCTGCTGAAGCCCACGCAGGGGCATATCTATCTCAACGGCAAGGACATCTGGGCGGACCCCAAGCAGATCCGGCAGGTGCGCTTTCAGGTGGGGCTGGTGTTCCAGTATCCGGAGTACCAGCTGTTTGAAGAAACGGTGTATAAGGACATCGCCTTCGGTCCCGGCAACATGGGGCTTGATAAAGAGGAGATCGACCGCCGGGTACGGGAATCGGCCCGGATGGTGGGCCTTGCGGAGGAGTTGCTGGAGAAGTCGCCCTTCGACCTTTCCGGCGGACAGAAGCGCCGGGTGGCCATCGCCGGCGTCATGGCCATGGAACCCAAGGTGCTGATCCTGGACGAGCCCACGGCGGGGCTGGATCCCCGTGGCCGGGATGAGATCCTGGCGCAGATCCGGGCGTACCACGAGACAAAGCGGGCCACGGTGATCTTGGTGAGCCACAGCATGGAGGAGATCGCCCGGAACGTGGGGCGCATCGTGGTGATGCGGGATGCCCACGTCTATATGGACGGCACGCCCCGGCAGGTATTTGCACGGGCGGAGGAGCTGGAGCAGGCGGGACTGGATGTGCCGCAGGTGACGAAGATCGCCATGGCGCTGCGCAGGCGCGGCATGGACATCGATCCGGCGGTATATACCATCGAGGAGCTGGAGCAGGCGCTGCTGGCCCGGAGGGGAGGCGGCGAGGGATGCTGAAGGATATCACGCTGGGGCAGTTTTTCCCCGGCAATACCATCGTCCACCGGCTGGATCCCCGGACGAAGCTGATGGCGGTGATCTTGTATATCGTGGCGCTCTTTAATGCCAAGAGCCCCTTGACCTACGCCATTGTGGCGGCGGTGCTGGCGGTGTGCATCGTGGCCTCCCGTGTACCCATGAAGTCCCTGACAAGGGGCCTCAAGCCCGTGTACGTTATCGTGGCGTTTACGGCGGTGATGAACATTTTCTTCACCGGCGGCACGGCGGTGGGCGAGGGGTGGCTGCTGGGCCATATCACCTATGAGGGCCTGACGGCGGCGATCTACATGGTGCTGCGGATCGTGATGCTCATTATGGGAACGTTTCTGCTGACATATACCACCAGTCCCATCGCCCTGACGGACGGACTGGAGAATTTGCTGGGGCCGCTGAAGAAGCTGCATCTGCCGGTGCATGAGCTGGCCATGATGATGTCCATTGCCCTGCGGTTTATCCCCACACTGATCGAAGAAACGGACAAAATTATGTCCGCTCAGAAGGCCAGAGGCGCCGACTTTGAGTCCGGGAACATCTTCCAACGGGCCAAGGCACTGGTGCCTATTCTGGTGCCGCTGTTCATCAGCGCCTTCCGCCGGGCGGACGAGCTGGCCACGGCCATGGAGTGCCGGTGCTACCACGGCGGCCAGGGGCGGACGGCCCTGCACGTGCTGCGGTATCAGGCGGCGGATCTTGTGGTGCTGGCAGCCTTTGTGGCGCTGGCGGCGGGACTTATCGTGCTGAAGCATATGGGGATCTAAGGAGGTGCATCGTGCGGAACATCGCACTGATCCTGATGTATAACGGAACGGCCTACCACGGGTGGCAGGTGCAGAAAACGGAGGTCACAGTGGCTCAGACGCTGGAGCGGGGCCTCTCTATGGTGTGCGGTGAACCGGTAAAGTGCACCGGCTGCGGGCGCACCGACGCCGGGGTCCACGCCGAGCACTATGTGGCCAATTTCCGGACCTCCTCCCGAATCCCGGTGGACCGCATCCCCTTTGCGGTGAACACCCATATCCCGGAGGATATCGTGGTGAAGGCGGCCTATGAGGTGGCGGAGGATTTCAACGCCATCGGCTCCTGCATCAGGAAGGAGTATACCTATCGCATCTACAATTCACGCATCAAGAATCCCTTCTATGTGGATCGGGCGTATTTCTATCCCAAGCGGCTGGACGAGCAGGTGATGGACCGGGCGGCACGGGCCTTTGAAGGGACCCACGACTTTGCCGCCGTGCGGAGCGTCGGCACCAATGTGCGCAGCACCGTGCGGACCATCTACTACTGCCATGTGACCCGGAACGGGGAGCTGCTGGAATTGAAGGTATGTGCCAATGGATTTTTGTATAATATGGTACGGGCCATTACCGGGACGGTGCTCTATGCGGCGGAGGGAAAGCTGAAGCCGGAGGATATCCCGGTGATCCTGGATTCCGGCAACCGGACGCTGGCGGGGCCAACGGCACCGCCGGGAGGATTGTACCTGACGAGGGTTTGGTATGAGGATGAGCGACTCAATGGATAAACGGGAATTTGATGGGGGCAATCCCCAGCAGGACGCTCCCCGGCGGGTGGAGAAAAAGAAAAGATGGACCCGTCGGCGGCTTTTGTGGCTGGGGATCGTGGCGGCGGTGCTGTTGGCGGTGGTGGCGGTGTCCCTGCTGTGGCAGCGGGGTACCTTTGACGGACTGCGCCGCAGCGTCATCTATGCCCGTGCGGAGAAGGACGAGAACGGCTGCGCCCAGCTATACCAGTATGCGGCAGACCGGGAGTATCGGTTCGTGTCCCTGTCCGGGTCACTGGCGGCGGCCTCCAACAGCCGCATCCTGCTGATGGGTGAGGATGGACAGGTGCGATACAGCGAGAGCATCCTCTTCACCAACTGCACTGTGACCGGAAACGGCAAGTGGGCGGCGATCTACGACGTCGGAGGCAAGGAGATCTATGTACTGGACGCTCAGGGCGAGGTCTACCGGCTGACACTGGACGGCAACATTCTGGCAGCGGCTCTGAACCCCGGCGGCTATCTGGCCGTGACGGTAAATACCTCCGGCTATAAGGCGTCGGTGGAGGTGTACGACCCCAAGGGAGAGAAGGTATTTGCCTTCCACTCCGGGGATCAGTTTCTCATGACGGCGGCGGTATCCGCCGACAGCCGCCAGATGGCGGCGGTGACCATGGGACAGGAGGACGGCAGCTTTGTCAGCAGTCTGGCTCTGTACCGGCTGGGCCGGGAGGAGCGTTACGCAGAATGTCTTCTACCGGAGAATGCCGTGGTATACGATCTGGGCGCAGTGGGCGGCAGCTACTGCGCCGTGATGGAGACGGGATTGCAGTTTGTGACCACCGGCGGCAAGCTGGCAGGGAGTTACAGCTATGACGGCGGATACCTCCACCGGTGCAGTCTGGGCGGAGACGGCTATGCGGCGCTGCTGCTGGGACGGTACAAGTCCGGCAGTCAGGGCAGGCTGGTGACGGTGGACAGTCAGGGCCGGGAGCTGGCATCGCTGGATATCGACGAGGAGGTCATGAGCCTCTCCGCCGCAGGGAAATATGTGGCGGTGCTGTATCAGGACCACCTGACCATTTATGATAAGGACTTGCAGGAATACGCCGTGCTGAAGGATGTCAGTGCGGCGGGGACGGTGCTGATGCGGAGCGACGGATCGGCGGTGCTGACAGGTGCGTCGGCGGCCAGCCTGTATCTGCCGTAAGAGCGGTCTGATAAATAGGGGGAAATGCGTATGACATGGGTCATAGACGCCATACTGGCCGCTGTATTGGTGGGCTTGGTGTGGCTGGGAGCCAAGCGGGGCCTGATGAAGAGCCTTGCCGGCGTGATCGGCGTGGGAGCGGCGTTTTTCGGCGCCTCATGGTGTGCCAACCGCTTCGTGACGCCGGTGAGCCGGTGGCTGGAGCCGCTGCTGCGGGAGAGCATCCGGCAGAAGTTGTCCGGTCAGGACGGGGCGGATGCCGGGGAGCTGCTGTCGGCTTTCGCCTTTGATACCCACAGTCTGGAGAAGATCCTGGAGGATGTGGCGCAGCGGGTGAAGGAGACCGGCGAGTCGGTGTTCTCCGCCGTGACGGAGAGCGTCAGCCACTCCATCGCCTACGGCATCGTGTACGCCGCCGCCTTTATCGCCATTCTGCTGGTGGTATGGCTGCTGCTCAAGCCGCTGGATCTGGCGGGAAAGCTGCCGGTGGTGCGGACGGTGAACGCATGGGGCGGCGCTTTGCTGGGCCTTGTGTGGGCGGTGCTGCTGCTGTTTGCGGCGGTGTGGCTCATGCAGCGCTTTAACTGGGTGGTGACGCCGGAGCTGATCCGGGACAGCATCCTATTGAAATTCTTTGCGGAAAACAATCCCATCGGTCTCATTGCAGCCCTGTGACGCCGGTGAAATCAACCCTGTAACGGAGGAGAACTATGCAACCTACACTTTGCTCCAAATGCAAGAAGAACGTAGCCGTGGTGTTTATCTCACGGATGAATGAAAAGGGGGAGCCTGTCAATGAGGGACTCTGCCTGAAGTGTGCCGCCCAGCTGGGTCTGCCGCAGGTGGAGGACATGATGAAGCGTATGGGCATCACCCCGGACGATCTGGAGAATCTCAACAGCGAGATGATGCAGGCCTTCGGCGGCGCCGAGGAGCTGGGGGACGTGGCGCAGGCCAACGAGGACGGCGACGAGGATGAGGAGAGCGGCAAGACCGCCACCTTCCCCTTCCTGAACCGGCTCTTCGGCGGCAACAACAATCCCCCGGCAGAGAAGGGGGAGACCCCGCAGCGGGAGACCGGCAAGGAGTCCCGCAAGGGTGAGAAGAAGCACAAATATCTGGATAACTACTGCATCAACCTCAGCCGCCGGGCCAGAGAGGGCAAGCTGGACGCCGTTATCGGCCGGGAGGAGGAGATACAGCGGGTGGTGCAGATCCTGAACCGCCGGCAGAAGAACAATCCCTGCCTCATCGGTGAACCCGGCGTGGGCAAGACTGCCATTGCCGAGGGACTGGCCCAGCGCATCGCCGCCGGGGAGGTCCCCTTCAAGCTGCGGGACAAGGAGGTCTATCTGCTGGATCTGACGGCTCTGGTGGCCGGTACCCAGTTCCGGGGACAGTTCGAGAGCCGCATGAAGGGGCTCATCGAGGAGATCCGCAAGCTGGGCAACGTCATTCTGGTCATCGACGAGGTACACAACATCGTGGGGGCCGGAGATGCCGAGGGCAGCATGAACGCCGCCAACATCCTCAAGCCCGCCCTGTCCCGTGGGGAGATTCAGGTCATCGGAGCCACCACCTTCAACGAATACCGCAAGTATATCGAGAAGGACACGGCGCTGGAGCGGCGCTTCCAGCCGGTGACGGTGGCGGAGCCCAGCATCGAGGACACGCTGAAGATCCTCAAGGGCATTGCCCACTACTATGAGACGTACCACGGGGTGTCCATCCCGGAGGGCGTGCTGCGGCAGGCGGTGCTGCTGTCGGAGCGGTATATCACCGACCGGTTCCTGCCGGACAAGGCCATTGACCTCATCGACGAGGCCTGCTCGGATCTGAACCTGAAGGATCCTACCATCAACCGCCGGATGGAGGTGAAGCGGGATCTGGAGAACGTGACCTTCGAGCGGGAGACCCTCATGTCTGCCGAGGCCCCGGAGGGGGAGGAGGTGACGGAGGAGCAGCTGGATCAGCGCTATGCCCGCATCGCAGAGCTGCGGAGCCAGGAGATGCGCCTGCAGGAGGAGCTGGCGGAGCTGGAGAAGAAGGGTGTGCCGCAGGTGACCATGGAGAACATCGCACGGGTCATCGAGATGTGGACCAAGATTCCCGCCAGCAAGATCAAGGAAGAAGAGTTCAAGCGTCTGGCGGAGCTGGATGTGCGGCTGAAGCAGCATATCGTGGGGCAGGACGAGGCCGTGGACGCCGTGTCGGCGGCCATCCGGCGCAGCCGGGTAGGCATCTCCCCCAAACACAAGCCGGTGAGCTTCATTTTCGTGGGCAGTACCGGCGTGGGCAAGACGGAGCTGGTGAAGCAGCTGGCAGACGATCTGTTCGATTCACCGGATTCTCTGATCCGGCTGGATATGTCGGAGTTTATGGAGAAGCACTCCGTCTCCCGGCTGGTGGGCTCGCCTCCGGGCTATGTGGGCTATGACGAGGCGGGGCAGCTGACGGAGAAGATCCGGCGCAAGCCCTACTCCGTGGTGCTGTTCGACGAGATCGAAAAGGCCCATCCGGATGTGCTGAACATCCTGCTGCAAATTCTGGATGACGGCGAGGTCACGGATGCCCACGGGCGGAAGGTGAACTTTGAGAATACCGTCATCGTCATGACCTCCAATGCCGGGTCCGGTAAGGCGGCGGGCGCTGTGGGCTTCGGCCGCAGCGCAGACGATCAGGATAAGGAGCGGGTGATGAAGGCCCTGCAGGAGTTCCTGCGCCCGGAGTTTATCAACCGTGTGGACGAGATCGTATATTTCCACCAGCTGACGGAGGAGAACTTCCGGGGCATTGCCGGGATCATGCTGGAGGAGCTGAAGGCGGCGCTGGAGGAGAAGGGCTATCACTTCACCTACGACGATGCGCTGGTGGACTATCTGGTGAAGAAATCCTATTCGGCGGCCTATGGAGCACGGAATCTGCGGCGGTGCATCCAGAAGGATGTGGAGGACCCCATGGCGGCCCGCATCATCGAGAGCTACGAGACGCCCATCACGCAGATCAAAGCAACGGCGGAGGATGGGGCTGTGGAGCTCTACACGCTGTGATGAAGGAGGGAGCGTACCATGCTGTTTCGCAAGAAGATCGAGCCCCGGTGCAGCTACTGCGCCAGAGGCGGGCGTGCCAATGACCATGAGGTCATCTGCGCCAAGAAGGGCATCGTGCCGGCGGAGTCCCACTGCGGCGCGTTCCGCTACGATCCCTTGAAGCGGGTGCCGCCCCGTCCGGCAAAGCTGGAGACGGAGGAGCTGCGGCAGGAGGATTTCCAATTATAAGAGAAAGCCCGGAAGCGATGCTTCCGGGCTTTCTGCGTGAGAGTCAGACGATATCGTAGAGCTGGCGCAGGTCGGTGATGCGGTAGTCGATGAGGAGGCCTTCCGGCAGGGCGGTGCCGTGGGGGTCGTACCAGCAGCAGGGGATGTCGGCGTTGTTGGCACCCCGGATATCGCTGGAGGGGGAGTCACCGATGAGCAGGCAATTCTCCCGTGTGATACCGGGGATGCGGGCGAAAACGTAGTTGAAGTAGGCTCGGCTGGGCTTGCTGGCTCCGGCCTCCTCGGAGATGAAGGCGTCGGTGATATAGGGAGCCACGGCGCTGCGGTGCAGACGACTGCGCTGGACAGAGGCCACGGCGTTGGTGACGATATAGAGGCGGTGGGTCCGGGACAGGGTACGGCAGACCTCCTCGGCATGGGGGAGAAGAAGCGTACTTTCCCCCAGAGCCTTCAGGTGGATGCGGTTGCAGAGGGCGGGGTCACGATCCAGCGCCATGGCCTCCAGGAAACGGCGAAAGCGTTCTACCACCAGAAAATCCTTGGTACACTCGCCCCGGTCAAAAGCGGCCCACATGGCGTTGTTGCAGCGCTCGTAGAGGGCAAAGGTCTCATCGGTGTCGGGGATATCGCACTGCCGGCAGACGGCGTGGAAGGCATTGCGGTTGGCGGCATCGAAATCGAAGAGAGTGTTATCGGCATCGAAAAGCAGGTAAGAATAGCGCGGCATAAATGAATACGCTCCAGTCTAACATATTATAAATAGTATAGCATAGAGGGGGAAGGCTTGTAAAGCCTGTGAAAAACGCACAACCTATAAGCC
>PPYF01024556.1_pt1 | contig 121840 bp, 109 predicted proteins | sample 1559871 | NCBI WGS metagenome assembly PPYF01 (sample SAMN08240021, study PRJNA423297) | Human gut metagenome, whole genome shotgun sequencing project.
ATGAGGGGATTTGGACATAAAAATACCTCCTAAGTAGATTTTGGTTATTTATCTTGTCTACTTAAGAGGTATCATATCAACCGACCAAGTATCAGGGTGGTTTTTGCTATGTATAGCTACTTACAAAACGTAAAAACGAATGTAAGCAATGCCAAAAGGAAAAGACCAAAGGTCATGAAATCCTTAAAATCAAAACGGTTTTTCATAGGCATCACCCCCATTCTATTAGAATGAGGCCAACACACCCTGTAACACGATTGTTCCATAAATGAATTTTATCATATTATCCATATTCATATAATTCTTTATTTTTTACTGGATATCTTTTATCTCTTACACTCTGTCAATATAAGACGTAATATAAAGAAACCCTTGAAAATGTTGCATTTTCAAGGGTTTTGATAATTCTCTTATAAAGTTTCTTATTACTCTTGCTGAACTCCAAACCCGCAAAACAGGGGATTTTTTGAGCCATTTGTCAGTTACGTGTTAGTTACCGATATCCTTTTATATATGCGCATACTGCTATATTATATATCATGCAACTTTGCTATAATCAATAATGGAAATTTCCTGCATCACTTTCTTTGCCTGTTCCACGATATTTTCCAAATGTTTCACTACATCTCCCGTATAAATCACTTCATTGCGTTCTGTACATTTATAACATAGAACATTTCTGACAATCACAAGGCAACTTCCCAAGTCTGTCACATCTGTCGTGAATCCCTTCTCAGCTTTAGCGCCACACTCCATACATAACATATTATCGCTCCTTTCTAGTCTTTAAATCTGCTTCCCATTGTGTAACATCGGGATAGTACGCCGTTATCAAATAAATAAAATCCTCATACTGTCTAATTATTTCCCCTGTATTCATACAATGGGTAATATCATCGACTTTTATCCCACGTTCTCTCAATCTTTCCTTTGCATGTTTTGTAATCGCTATATTTTCAAGTCTATTTATTTCCTAAAAATTATTTATCTGGTACAATGACACTCTTCCCAACTTATTCATTAATATAAGTATACTACAGCAATCACCACAAAAAAACCCACAAACATAGTGCTTGTGGGTTTCCATGCAATAAAAATATGCAATATCTTATCTCTTGGAGAACTGGGGCGCGCGACGTGCGGCTTTGAGGCCGTATTTCTTTCTCTCTTTCATTCTCGGGTCACGAGTCAGGTAACCGGCAGATTTTAATACCGGTCTGTACTCAGCGTCTGCCTCCAGTAATGCTCTGGAGATTCCGTGACGGATAGCGCCAGCCTGTCCTGTGAATCCACCGCCATGAACGTTTACTAACACGTCAAATTTGTCTGTTGTCTCAGTTGCCGCTAACGGCTGACGAACAACAACTTTCAGTGTCTCTAATCCAAAATATTCATCAATATCTCTTTTATTGATTGTGATCTTACCTGTTCCCGGTACTAAATAAACACGAGCTACAGATGATTTTCTTCTTCCTGTTCCATAGAATTTTGTACTAGCCAATGTTCTCTACCTCCTATTAAAATGTTAATACTTCTGGCTTCTGAGCTGCATTGTTATGTTCTGGTCCTGCGTATACGTGCAGCTTTTTGATCATGGATCTTCCTAAAGGTCCTTTTGGAAGCATTCCTTTAACAGCGAGTTCAAGAACCTTCTCCGGCTTTTTAGCCATCATCTCTCTCAGTGTGGTTTCTTTCATTCCACCAACATAATCGGAGTGATGATAATAAATTTTCTGGTCTAATTTTTTACCAGTTACGCTTACTTTCTCAGCGTTAACGATGATTACATAATCACCTGTATCAACATGAGGAGTGAAAACTGGTTTGTTTTTTCCTCTTAAAACTTTAGCTACTTCAGATGCAAGGCGGCCTAAGGTTTTGCCTTCAGCGTCCACTACATACCATTTTCTTTCAATCTTATCCGGATTAGCCATATAAGTGTTCATGGTTTTACCTCCTAATTTTCAGCATATACAGTAATATTCAAATTCATAAATTTATAATGAAAAATACCATACCGGGGCTTTTGGCTAGGTATTTTCGCACTACGTCACATTGAGATATTATATTACACTTATCCGGGCATGTCAACAGGTTTTCTCGAAAATTTTGGCAAAAAATAAGCCATTTATAGTGCTTCCTGTCTAAAAGGACGTGCCCGGCAGACGTATCTGTCTGTCGGGCTGCCACTTCCTTCCTATATAATATTGGCAAAACTTAAAATTTTATGACTTCCGGATATGTTTTTTCTTTATTATCACAAGACTGATCCCACCCAGACCGGCAGCCGCCAACAACATATAAAGGACAACCGGTGTCTCGTCACCGGTCTTGGCATTACCGGCATTTGTTGTCTTTGTACTCTTATTTCCTGTGCCATTCCCCGGATCAGAGGGCTTTGTAACGGGAGTTTTTTTATCTCCGCCACTACCGTCGTCTTTTCCATTATTTTTGCCATCATCTTTTCCGTCGTCCTTTACATCGTCTTTGCCGTCATCTTTTCCACCATCTGATGGGTCCTTACTCTCGTCCTTTTTCGCTACATTTACATGTGCCAATTCCACCGTCTTATCAAAAACAGCCGCCGTCCAGCTTACTTCATATGCTTCATCCGGATTGATACTGTTCGTAATATCATAAGAAAAACTGTCATCCGCAGCTCCATCTGTCGTAAAATCCCGCTGGGATACTGTATATACCGTCTTTTCTCCCTGCGTAACCTCAAGAGTAACAGGTATGGAGAGCGACGGATTCTCATTCTCTGTGTACACAGATTCCGGTATCTGGTTCATATAACTGCTGATACCGGCCTCAACCTTGATTCCGGCCTTTACAATGGCTTTTCCGTCTGTATCCTCCAGAACAACTGAACCGCTGATCTGATCTGTCACTCCTTCGTCTGACTGATACATGTGGTCTCTCACATAAGAAAACGCGGATTTGAAGTAAGGGATATAAAATTCACTGTTATGGTCCCCGTTCTCTATAAAGAAACAATGCTCCACGCCGCGCGCTGTGAGAGCTGCGTCCAGCTCAATAGCCGGAACACCGAAACCATAGAGATCCTGGTTCCCACACATAAAATACATGGAAAAATACTGTAGGTATTCTGTTGATACCTCCTGTACAATTTTATTCGGGCTATAATCACCGCCCATACTGAACGCTCCGAAAAAGCTGACTGCACCTGAAAATAAATCAGGATTGCGCAAAGCCAGGCCATACGCCCCCTGTCCTCCCATGGACGCCCCTGCAGTCAGACGGTATCTGGCATCCCTGATGGTCCGGTAACGCGCATCCATCATGGGTACCATCTCATCTGTAATCATCTTTTCCCAGTCGCCTCTCCACCAGCTGCTCTCCTGACTGTTTGGTATTACCACAATCATTTCATCTATGAGACCTTCTTCCATTGCTTCATCAAAAAGCCGGTCTACATTATCTGTCATATATGATGTATGGTCACTGTTAAACTGGTGCAGCAGATACGTAGTCGGATAATTTCTATCAGATTCAAAATATCCCTCCGGCAGATATACCAGATATTTCTCCTCTGCTGTTCCTTCTTCTCCTGCCGCAGATGCCGCATAAGCAGAATCGTATGATGTCTCAAAAAATCTGGAATGGTTTCCATACATATAAATCCGGTTATCTCTGCTGATGTAGGTATCCTGGAATTTTATTTCCTTCACATTTCCATCTGCATATGTAATTTTTCTGTCCGCATTATATAAATATGAAGTGATTCCCTCTTTATCTTCTGTCTCAAATACAGTAATACCGGTATCCTCAATTTCTTTGATATCACCCTCATTTATCAGTGCTTCTGCCTCTTTTATCCTGTCTTCCTTTTTATTTCCTGATGAGAAGTAATCCTCCGCAATGGTATGGGCATAATCTTCTAATTTTCCTTCTTCCAGACAGGTATTTTGATACGCTACCGCATCCGTCACAGACTCTTTTACTTCTTTTTCAGGTACTCTGGAGGGAAGTCCCTGCAGCTTATTGTACGCAGCCTGGCTATAAAGTCCTACCGGACCGCTGTACCATCCGCCGCCGCCGTACGGAGGATCATTATACACATGAACATATACGGTATTTGTACCGCCGTAGTTCAAAATACTGGGGTCAATGGAAAATTTGCTGAGAACAGCCCAGGTTGTCTCCTTGGTACTGCTGCCGTCCTCATTGACACCGGTTCCTCCCACTCGCTTTCCGTTGACAAAAACCTCACCTCTGTCATCCATATAGCCGATCAGGAGTGTCAGATTTTCTTTCGTAAAATCTTCCGGCAGTTCAAAGGTTCTGGCATACCATCCCCAGCCGGTATTCATATACCAGATTTTTGTAATATTTCCAAATCCCTGTTCCCAGTTGGCAAGTGCCGGCTGAACTACTGACCATGACTCATATTCCTCTGCGGTCAATGTGCCTGCCTGGAACGGATCTGACAATCCCACATAATTAAAATACCAGTCACCCATCAGATCAATCTGCTGTTCATCCTCTGCTTCCCCGGTATCCTGAATCCGGATCAACGTAGCAGTATCAAGATCCATACGGACGCCTAACAGATTTATGTACATTTGGATCGTCGAGGATGTGTTATTTACTTTATTTGGAACTTTTACGCCGCCCTCATAAGTTCCGGGACCGCTTATGTTCTGCGAAATAGTTGTATCATACAATATCTCTCTTGTGGCAGGATCAAGAACTTCAACGGTGATATCCATCTTGCTGTTCCCACCCTGGAAAAATTCAGCATATTTCTTCCCGATTTCTATAGAATAGTTTACTTCTGCCGCCTTATCGTTTCCTGTCAGCGCTGCTTTTTTCAGAGTAACACTTCCTGATACCATACCGGAAATAAAACGGCTTGTCATACGGTTTACTACTCTTTCCAGAGATTCCTGCAGATATTCCATGCTATAGGAACCTGTCCTGACAGTAAATTCATGATAGTCAAAAGAAATAGACTTTTCCCAGTTAATGAATAGTGCCCCCATATCACTGGTAGAATGCGCCATATTTGTCCACGCATCGTTTGCAGGTGCATCCATATAAGTATAGAATTTACTATAGAATTTCGGATCTGCCTCATGGCACTGTACCAAAAAATCATATACATCGCCATAGATTTCATACCAGGGGTTGTCACTGCTGACAAAATCACCTCTTATACTGGCAATCATGCCAAATGTACCGGGTTGTGTAAGGGGAGTACCGGCAAGCGCTTTATTGTCTGATTCCAGAGTCTCGGGCATGTCTGCATCCGATTTATTTTCATGATTTCCACTGTCTGGATTCCGGGTATTTGTACCGGCATTTTCTCCCGACTTCTCAGTAATCTGATTCTCTTCCTTTTCCTGTTTCTTTGACATATCTGCATCAGAAACGTTTTCAGTTTCCTGAGTCTTTGCTGCACCTGTTTCCTTTTCAGGTTCCTGGGTTTCTGCTACATCTATTCCCTTTTCAGGTTCCTGAACCTCCGCTGTACCTATTCCTTTTTCAGGTTCCTGAACCTCCACTGTACCTATTCCTTTTTCAGATTCCTGAACCTCCGCTGTACCTGTTCCTTTTTCAGATTCCCGCACCTCCGCCGTACCTGTCTCGTTATCAGATGCTTGAACTTCCAACGTATCGGCAACTTTTTTTACAGTCGGAAGATCCTGCTGCTCTGCGTCTGAACCCTTTACTGATACGTTAAGATCTGACCTGTCTGCTTCTGATTCTTTTTCGGCGGCCTGGGGATTTGAGTGTTCCGATTCTGTTTTCTTTTCCTCAGCCTGGGAATTCAGTCTGTCCTCCTCTGAGTCTTTTTCCTCGGTCTGGGAATTCAGCTGATTCTGAGATTCCCCGTCTGCTTTCTCCCGGCTTTCCTTCTCCGTCTCTGCAACCGGATTCTCTTCAGATCCGACTGTCTCTTCGGCTTCCCCGGCATCTGCCTGTTTCGTCTCAGTCAGACCCAGAATATAAGCCAGATATCCTCCAATTCCCGTACCTACTACCGCCCTGTTTCCCGCCCCAGGAATTGTATTATAATTAGCGTCCACATCAGCGGCAACAAGGTCCATGACCTGCCGTACATCCATATCCATGGTAAAAACAGGTTTTACCAAAATCATGTCTATCCCCTTTTCACCAGACATGGTCTCTTCCAGCGTTCTCTCCATCTCTTCAGGATATTCCCCTAATCCATCTTCCGGAAGAAGATACATAACCGGATAACGAAATCCGCTGTCAGGGTTATATCCCGCGGGCAAAATAACCTCATACTCACAGTTCTTCCCATTCCACTCCACACTTTGTCTATCAGTCGTTCCTGTCTTCGCCTCAATCTCCAAAGGTGAAATAATACTGCTTAAAACCATGGATAAAGTCAGTAAAATTGTTACAATCTTTTTTTTCATAAAAGCTCCTCCTGTACATTTTGACATATGACTAATATCATTCCGCCCCCATTTCCGTCACATTGTCAAATTTATACATATAAAATACAGGATAAGCTATCCTCGCAGTAAGCAAATTCGATTCTTAAACAATCAAATCTGATTTTCTTCCTTATTCCCGGCCCGTTCCTCTACCAGTATCTTTTTAATTTCATACTCACCTCTCTCCTTTTTCCGGTAGAGCCTTCTCTCTTCTCTCCACTTGGCAGGCAGCACGCCCATGCGTTTTTTAAAATTACGTTCAAAAGAGGATATGGAAAGATAGCCGCACTTCTCTCCTATCATCCTGATTGGCTCCATGGTATTCTGCAACATCCAGCAGGCTTCCCTGACCCTTATGCAGTTGATATAATCCACAGGCCCAAGTCCCTTCATTTTTTGAAAAACCTTGCGGAAGTGGCTCTCACTGAAGTGGCACAGCCCAGCCAGTTCTCCCACTTTTATCTGCTCCATATAATGATCATAAATATAATCGATAGCTGGCAGAAGCGGCAGGCTCACTGCCTCTTCCTCCACGGCGTGATTCTGCTCCAATACATCGTACAGCATAAATAAAAAGGTACACAGAAGACTCATCACCTGCACCTTATAAGTTCCCCTTTTTTCTCCCGCAATCTTAAAAATCTGCTTCAAAAGAAAAGTAAGCTGTCCGTATTCCCCTTCATCTAATATCTGCACTCCGTAAAACAACTGTCTGCATATTTTCAAATTCATTCTTTCATCAATAAATGAAAACAGTTTTATAAAATCCTCCAGGTCCACAAACAAGTATCCCCACATGTTATACATACCATTTTTATTTCTTGTAGCATGCAGCAGATTTGGCGCCACAAGACTAATACTCCCGGAACAAAACGCGGCCTCTTTCCCTTCACTAATGACCGTCCCCTGCCCTTCATAACAATAACCAATCTCCAGATAGTAATGAAAATGAAGGGGATCCTCTGCTCCGGCCTTAGCCCATGCAATTTTATCCAGCACCATCAGCGGATAATCCGGATATATTCTGAAAATATGATCCTCTACATAACGCTTCTTTTTCCGCCCCACTTTTTTCTTCTCCTACTCTGTATATATTTTCTTTGCGTTTACATATTTTTCTATATTATACATTAAATTTGTAGGATTGTGTCTTTATTTGTCATATTTATCCGTGATTTACTGGTATTTACTCTGAGAACTCTTTTCTTTATTGCAGTTTTTTATATTTTTCGCTATAATAGGAGAGCATAAAAAATAAGGGAGAGAAAGACTATGAATGAACAGAAAGAATTCAAGCCTTATATTCCGGCCGAGCGCGTAACGCCGGAATTAACTGTCACCTCCATAATCATGGGTATCATCCTGGCTGTCGTTTTCGGCGCTGCCAATGCTTACCTGGGACTTCGTGTTGGTATGACAATCTCCGCGTCCATTCCCGCAGCTGTTCTCGCCATGGGTGTGATCCGTGTTATCATGCGGAAGAATTCCATCCTGGAGAGTAACATTGTACAGACGATCGGTTCTGCCGGTGAGTCTCTTGCTGCCGGTGCCATCTTTACTTTACCTGCCCTCTTCTTATGGGCTGCTGATGGCAAAATGGAAACCCCGAGTATTCTGGAAATCACACTGATCGCTCTGCTGGGTGGCCTTTTGGGTGTACTTTTCATGGTACCTCTGAGAAATGCCCTGATTGTAAAAGAGCATGGTATTCTTCCTTATCCGGAGGGAACCGCATGTGCGGAAGTTCTTCTGGCAGGTGAAGAAGGCGGCGCAAATGCCTCCACCGTATTCGCCGGTATGGGATTTGCTGCAATCTTTAAATTTGTCATTGACGGTTTGAAAGTGGTTCCCAGTGAAGTTTCCCTGAGAGTAAAAGGCTTTGCAGGTGAAATCGGAACTCAGATCTACCCGGCAGTTATGAGTGTGGGTTATATCTGTGGTCCCCGTATTTCATCTTATATGTTTGCCGGCGGTCTGGTGAGCTGGATGGTTCTGATTCCGGCTGTTGTACTTTTCGGTGCTGACCTGACTCTGTATCCGGGAACTGCCCCCATAGGTGAAATGTTCGCAGAAGGCGGCGCAAGCGCCATCTGGGGAAGCTACATCCGTTACATCGGTGCAGGTGCGCTGGCTGCCGGCGGTATCATCAGCCTGGTAAAATCCCTGCCGCTGATCATTCGTACATTCAGTGATGCTATGAAGAGCCTGAAAGGCAATACCAACACCAATACAACCAGAACAGGACAGGACCTGAACATGGCTGTCATTTTGGGCGGTGTGCTTTTGATCACTATTGCTATCTGGCTGGCACCTCCGATTCCGGTAACCTTCCTGGGTGCCATTATCGTTGTAATCTTCGGCTTCTTCTTCGCTACCGTATCTTCCAGAATGGTAGGTCTGGTAGGAAGCAGCAACAACCCTGTTTCCGGTATGGCAATCGCCACTCTGCTGATCGCAACTATCCTGCTCAAAGCAACAGGTGACAGCGGAATCCACGGAATGCAGGGCGCTATCGCCATCGGTTCTATCATCTGTATCGTAGCCGCCATTGCAGGCGATACTTCACAGGATTTAAAGACCGGTTATCTTCTGGGTTCCACACCTAAAAAACAGCAGATTGGTGAGTTTATCGGTGTATTCGCCGCTGCTCTGGCAATTGGCGGAGTGTTATACCTGCTGAACGCTGCATGGGGATTCGGCTCCGAAGAATTAGGCGCACCTCAGGCCATGCTCATGAAGATGATCGTAGAAGGTGTTATGGAAAACAACCTGCCATGGACGCTGGTATTTATCGGTGTATTCCTGGCAATCGCTGTGGAAATCCTGGGCATCCCGGTACTGCCCTTTGCAATCGGTGTATACCTTCCGGTACAGTTAAACGCCTGCATTATGGTCGGCGGAATTGTTCGTCTGGTGTTTGACAAAATGAATATGAAAGATAAGAAGAAAAAAGATGCCATTGTCAATGACGGTGTGCTCTACTGCTCCGGTATGATTGCCGGTGAAGGTCTGGTGGGCATTCTTCTGGCTGTCTTTGCAGTATTTAATATTGATAAATTTATTGACCTATCCAGCAGATTCAATCTTCCCACAGCGGTATCCAATATCGGAAGCCTGGTTGTATTTGCACTTGTGATTCTGAGTCTGCTTAAATTTTCTCTCTGGAGAAAACGCAAAGAGAACAAATAATGAAAAAAAAAGAAAATGTAATGGATAAAAACTATCTGGAGTTTATTCCTGAGAGAAATTCACTCCTCACCTGGAAAACTGACAAAAAGGGCATTGTGACCCTGGATGTTGAAAATACCGGTTTCTTTAACCGACTGGCCCAGAAATGCTTCAATCGTCCGAAATACACCCATGTCCATTTGGACAAGCTGGGAAGTTTCGTCTGGCCGCTGATCGACGGTCAGAAAAACATTATTGAGCTGGGAAAAGAAGTGGATGCTCACTTTGGCGAGGAGGCAGCCCCACTCTATGAGAGGCTGGCAAAATTTTTTCAGGTACTGGAAAGTTATCATTTCATTAAACTGAATAAGAACGTATAAAAAACAGCGCACTTTGGAAGCAAATCCATAGTGCGCTGTTTTTAACCATTCAGCATATTTGAGCATCTACCGAGGCGACCGTATAAATTCTTCTGACTTAAAACCTCAAGCTGTCTCATAGCCATATAATCTTATTTTTCTGTATCATAAGGCCAGTCAATGATACCTCCGAAATCATAGACCTGAGTATATCCCGCCTCTGCGAGCTTTTTCGCAGCCTGTGCGCTGCGGTTGCCGCTTCTGCAGTATACCAGTATTTCCTGGTCCATATCAGGCAGTTCCTCCAAAGGTTCGCTGCTGATGGTCTCATTTGGGATCACAATTGCTCCGGGCACGTGGCCTTCCTGATATTCCTCCTCTGTGCGGACATCCAGGATCACCACTTTATCATCCTTGTCCATCCGCTCTTTTGCTTCTTCTGCCGTGATCTTTTTATATTCTGCTTTCACTGTGTCCTCCTGTGCTGCTTTTGTATCCTGTCCGGTCTTGTCCTGTCCGCATGCAGACAGGGCTGCCGTCAATACACCTGCCGCTATAACGGCCAAGAGCCATTTCTTATTTTTCTTCATATGGTTCCCTTTCCTCTGCTTTATAGGATTCTATATTTTCAGCAGATTATACATTCTGTACTTTTTTCTATTACAGTTATACTGTAATTATAATTATTTCAGTTTAGTTTGTCAAGTTCTATTTTCTCTAAAGTGAAATAACGGTAACAGTTCAGCCTTCCACTGTCCCGCGAGGTGTTGCCTTGCTTGCAAGGCAATCCCGAGGCAGCCACGCGCCAGACTGCGGTTTTTACAGAGCTGTGAAATAACAATAACATAAGTGACCGCACTGCACACAACTGCGGTCTGCTGGTACCCAGCAAAACAAAAGCCAGCCGGACAGCCGAAAAGTCTTCTTAACCGTAAAATAGAAAATGTAAATTGTAAACTTTTTACCAAATATAAGTTGACATTATCTTCTTTGTATTTTATAGTATTATCAAATCTGACCCAGTAAAAAACAAAAACGAGGTATCAAAATGATTACAATGTTAATGGAAAAAGTTTTAAACGGAGGCACTCTCACCAAAGAAGAGGCAATACGCCTTTCCTTCGCAGACTTGGAGCCGCTCTGTCAGGCGGCAGACCGGATACGCCGGCATTTATGCGGGAATGCTTTTGATATGTGCTCTATCATCAACGGCAAAAGCGGAAAATGTCCGGAGGATTGTAAATACTGCGCCCAATCTGTCCATTATTCCGCAGATACCGCTGTTTATCCTCTTCTTGATTCCCATGAAATCGTTCGGGAGGCAGAGGCCAATGCAGCAAACGGCATCCTGCGCTTCTCCGTTGTAACATCAGGAAAACGTCTGAGTGACAGAGAGGTGGAACAGGTCTGCGAGAGTTTTCGGAAGATAAAAGAAACCTGTGGTATATCTCTGTGTGCCTCCATGGGACTCCTCTCCAAAAAACAGTTTGAGATGCTGAAAAGTGCCGGTGTGGTCCGCTATCACAACAATCTGGAAACCTCCCGCCGCTTCTTCCCTCAAATCTGCACCACACATACATACGATGACAAAATACAGGCTATTTTAGATGCTCAGGAGGCAGGCCTCACAGTGTGCAGCGGGGGCATTATAGGTCTTGGGGAAACCATGGAGGACAGAATTGATATGGCCATTACACTGCAAAAGCTGCATATCCGTTCTGTGCCTGTCAATGTTTTAAACCCGATTCCCGGTACTCCTCTGGAGCATCGTGTGCCTCTGGATGAGGATGAAGTCTGCCGGACTGCGGCTGTGTTCCGTTTTCTTATGCCAGACAGTCTCCTGCGCATGGCAGGAGGCCGGGGGCTTATGAGAGACCAGGGACGCCGTGTGTTTCAGTCAGGCGCAAATGGGGCCATCACGCAGAATATGCTGACCACAGGGGGCGTTGCAGTTAATGAAGACAGACTTCTGGCTGAGGAATTGGGATTTGAGATCAGGCTTTACGAGTAAAGACGGGATTTTTTGAAATGAGCTTGAAATCTTAATTTTTCTCTGCTATACTGGATTTTGTAAAAGAGCTTATGCGGATTATAATAATCGTTTGCATAGGCTCTTTTTTTGTTATTTTATGGGTAAATCTGCCTTACTCTGCGTAACAATATTATTATGACCTGCCTTGCAGGCAGAAAGGATGGTTTGATTTATGAAACATAATTACAAAATACTTGCGAAAAATATCGGGATGGAACTGCTGGGCAGTGTCTTTATTGCCATTGGTATTTATAACTTTGCGGTGGCCTCCCATTTCCCTATGACAGGTTTTTCCGGTATCGCTCTGATTTTAAACCGCTTGTTCCAGCTCCCTATCGGTATCTCCATCATTGTGCTGAATATTCCGGTGGCCATACTCTGTTTCCGGCTTTTGGGAAGGCAGTTTTTTCTCCGTTCCCTGCGGGCAATGATCATTTCTTCCGTAATGATCGATTACCTTGCGCCTTTACTTCCTGTCTATGAAGGAAACCGGATGCTGTCAGCCATCTGTACCGGTGTGCTTGGCGGTTTTGGCTACGCTGTTATCTATATGCAGAACTCCTCAACAGGCGGAACTGATTTTATTATCATGGCGGTAAAGGCGCTGAAGCCTTATCTTTCCCTGGGAAAGATTGCTTTTTTATCTGATGTGGGGATCATTCTGCTGGGCGGTATTATTTTTCGTGATATGGATGGGATCATCTATGGAATGATCATTAATTTTCTGTTTGCCCTTGTGGTAGACAAAGTGGTTTACGGTATTAACGCGGGGAAGATGACCCTTATCGTGACAGAACATGGTCAGAAGGTCACAGAGGTGATCGATACATGCTGCGGAAGGGGCAGCACCATTTTGAAAGGAGTGGGCGGATACCGGATGGATGAGAAGCAGGTAGTTATGTGTGCCTGTAATAACAAGCAGATGTACTTTGTACAGAAAGCTGTGAAAGAGACGGACCCGGAAGCCTTTATCATTGTACTGGAATCGAATGAAGTACATGGGGAAGGTTTTGAAATGCTGAAGATCGGAGAAAGCGGAGCCTAATCAGGAGCAACGGTACCTGACATCTGATACGGCAGTGCCACAGTGCAGCAAGGCGGCGAAAAAAAATGCGTAAGGTGATTGTTTCTATCATCTTACGCATTTTTAATCAGGAAGAAAGTCCCGTGTGAGGGTGCCGGGCAGTTACAAGGTTTTCAGTTGTCTATAACGGGCTGCCTTTTTATATTTTTATCAGTAAATATATCATATTCGTCTCTGCTGGTTGTACTGAATTCAGAGATCACGGCGCCTTCCGGGCCGGCCTGGAACCAATGTCTGGTGTCAGGATAGATTGTATGCTGTTGGCCTGGACGGAGGATGATCTCGTGCAGGACTGTGTAAGTGCCTTCATAGCCTGCAGGTATTTTCCCCCTGCTGTTCCCGGTGGCTTCACCTTCCACATAGAGATAGACAGTTCCGTATCTACAGCGGAAAGTCTCCTCCTTTCCCTCATATCCTATGGCACTGATAGGCACATGGCTGTGTTCCGGGCATGTCTGCCCCGGAAAGAGAACCATTTCCTTTGCACAGCACCTGTCTGTATTGATATAGGTGACAAGCTGAAGACCGATGCGTTCTATGTCATTCAGACCAAAATCAGCGATTTCGATATTTTCTTTTTCCTCATCTGTGAGTGCTATATGTGCCTTTTCAAAGTAATCCAGCACTCCGGCTCTTTTCTCGTCGTATTCTGTCTTTTTCATGGTGTTCTCCTATCTTACAGAAGCCATCTGCAGAGCTGTCTCTTTGGCGCCCCTTACAATTATTGTTTTTGTCTCTCCCGGAAGAAGGTCAAAATAATTATCCGAACATCTGTAATTTCCTTTTACATGTACGCCGTGGGCAAAGGATTCAGAGTGAAGGGTGAGGATCCTGTCATTTCCCTCCTGTCGGTCCTCTGTGCAGATAACCTGACTCTTTTCAAAATCCAGATTCCGCATATCATCTAAGCGGAGCCAGATATTGTCAATATTTTCATCAAGGACATACAGCATGATAGTTCCTTTTTTATAATCCCTGTCCGGAAGGGCTTCCCGCAGCAGATAGGAACGTTCTCCCGGCTCTGTCTCCAATTGGATCTTTCTTGTTTCTCTGATAGTTCCGTCAAAGGATACATAACCGAACTCTGCTGTGACCGACAATGGTTTGGGAGTATCGTTTGCACCCTGTAATATGACACTGCCATCCTCTGCACGCATAGTAAATTTTTGATGGGCCAGGGCACGTTTTACTCCATAGTAAGCGATTTTCCTTCTCAGATAGTAGTCAATAATGGTCCATCCCACTTCGCCCCATGCGTCATTGTACATCCAAAACAGACCGCCATAGCACTGCTCTTTGAACCGCATGGATTCCAGGGAGTATCCGTACATCATACCATGCACCATACCCGCGTAAGTAATGTAATCTTCCAGAGAAAGTCTGTCCGCGTGGTCAACATAGTTTTTCTCTATGGCTGTATTCACAGTGTCTTTTTCAAAGACATTGTTGTGCATCTGCCATACTTCACTGGTCCTGTCCAGAGGCTGTCCATCCATATATTCCAGGATTGTTTCCATACAGCACGGCCCTACATAGCCGTATTCACTCACAAACTTAGCCTTGATCTTATCGTAATCTTTTGCTTCAATACGCTCTTCCATCTTTTTGCTCATATAAGCCTGCTGCCAGTGATGGATGTCGCCTACGGTATCGTCGTTTGGAAGCTCCCCTCCATAGGGTGAACTATTCCAATAGGGAATAAAGGGACAGTTTGCATGGATGACTTCTTTGGAGAGGATATTTGCAATATACATACCGTACTGATGTTCATATGTAAATTCAATTCCCCACTTGGGATTATCTGTGGAATTAAACAGCCAATGCACTTCGTTGGTACCGCAGAATAATCCCAGACAGCTATGACTGCGCAGACGTTTTGTCTGATAGTCAAATTCCCGGCGCATTTCCTCCCGGAACCATTGATGATGATCCGGATAAGTGGAGCACGCAAACATAAAATCATGCCAGATCAGAATGCCCTTTTCATCACAGAGATCATAGAAGATATCCCTCTCATACAGTCCTCCACCCCAGATTCTCAGCATATTGAAGTTAGCCTCTGCCGCTTCCTCTGTCAAAACCCTGTATTTTTCATCAGTTACCCTGGCATAAATAAAATCATTTGGAATCCAGTTTCCGCCCTTACAATAGATGGGCTTTCCGTTGATGACAAACTGGAATTTCCGGTCCTTTCCTTTCAGTACATCTGTGTTTAACTCCAGTTTTCTGATTCCATAGCGAAATGCCGGATATATCTCCACAGCATCTTCACATACCGCTTCAACCTGTACCTCATACAATGGCTGTCTGCCGTAACCGTTTGGCCACCAGAGTTTTGCGTGAGAGATCAGAATCTCCTCTTCAAAATAATTATATCCCGATGTAAAAAGTCTGTCTTCATAAATCTGTTCAAAGACAGTGTCCCCCTCATAGCTTATCCTGACTTTGTATTTTCCGTCTCTGGAGCTTATGAATCCCAGATTTTCCACATTCAGCATTAATTTCAGCTTTGCCTGCTCACCTATTTCTTCCGTGTGGAGGCAGACTTCCCTGAGTGCGATCTTCTTATGCCCTTCCAGTCTGGCACCACCTGTGATTCCGCAGGTGATCACTTTGGGACCCCAGTCCCATCCCACAGTATACTGAGGCCTTCTGACAAATGCTCTTCTGGCGTCACCACGATATTTTCCCCCGTTGTCTGTTTCCAGACATACAGCATGATTCAGCTCTGACAGATCCTGGTCCGACACTGATTCAAGCCCGCTGGTCACCCGGACTGTGATAACATTTTCTCCCTCTTTGATCTTGTCCTTTATATCATACACAAACGGATAGTGCACACTGTAATGGCTTCCAATATACTGCCCGTTAATGAAAATATCGCTTTTGGAATCCAGTCCCTCCAAAATAAGCTCAATGATATCTTCATTCTTATCCACACTGCAGCCGTCAAATGTTCGTTCAAACCACCATGCTCTCTTTTCTATCCACTCTGATTCCCTGCAGTAATCTGCCAAGACCGGATCCCTGATCACCCCGTTCTCTATCAGCGGCATTCTCACATCTGCCGGAAGACTGCAGCTATACCATCCATCTTCAAATCCATGTACATAAGCCCACTGGTCCTTCTCCACACTTAAAAGGCTCTCATGCATTCTCCAGTTGTCGTTCATCTTTAATTCAAACATACGATCATTCCCCCATTCATAGTTATTCCATAGGTCTTCATCCTCACTCCCAGGGTTTCAGGATCACTTTACAGGTATCCTGTCCCATAAACTTCTCGAAGGCTCCCTGTACATCTGAAAATCCGTATACATCTGTAATAATTTTATGTACCACAGGAGAACGCCTGAGTATGGCAAACATTTCTTCCCTGTCATCCATGTTATAATGCCAGGAACCCATCAGAGTAAGTCCTTTTCTGATAAAGTCATCACTTGGGCAGATTGGAATTGTATTGTGGTTTTCTCCTATAAATGCCACACTGCCCCTTGGCTCCATCATATCAATGCAGAGCCTTTCCGCATTGCCGTTGCCAGAAGCATCCACAGCCTTGATAAGCGGTGCATCTTTTTTCGCTTCTCTGATCTTTTCTTTGATATCAGGGTCTGTTGGGTCCAAAACCACATCAGCCCCCATTTCCTTTGCCATGTTCTTGCGGAATGGAACACTGTCCAGAGCGATCACCCGCGCTCCCAAAAACTTTGACACGGCAATGGCGCCCATACCCACAGGACCCAGACCGGTGATGAGTATGGTATCAAATCCCTTTACATTCAGCCTTTTAATAGAGCTGAACGCAGGGCCTAAAGCACAGCATCCCAGTGAACCCTGATCATATGTTATATCATCGGGAAGCTTTGTGCAGACAAAATCCTGTACCAGCACATATTCAGCAAAATGACTGAAATACTGAGGCTTTTCCGTACAATAAATATAATTACCCGAAAGACACAGAGAACAGTGCCCACAGCCGGAAAGGGGATTTAATATGACCCTATCCCCCTCCTTCAGAAGGTTGGAGCCGTTGACTGCCACAACAACACCGGCACCTTCATGCCCGGCATCACGGACAGGTGTAGGTGAGACAAATGCTTTTCTGTCACTTCCGCAGATTGGCGTGGACTCTACTTTTACTACTACCCATTCTCCATGGGGTACCGGATCTGGCACGTCTTCCAGATACGCCCGATTATTTCCCAGAACTAATGATTTCATCTTTTTCCTCCTTATGCCTCTTTGGGCCAGACTTTATCAATTGCCTCACTCACAACAGCCACCGCTTTTTCAAACTCCATCTCCCCCAGTTCCTTAACGAAAGGCTCTGCAAGGACCGGCCCTGTATAGCCCATATTTTTCAAGCCTTCAAAAAACTCACCGATCCTGAGGACCCCGGTGCTCCCCGGAAGTGCCCTCACCACATCCTCCTGTTCCTCTCTGGGAATCCCTGCGGGGGCATCCATAATATGGGCACACACCACCCAGGATTCATCCGGAAATTTGGCAAAATCCTCAAAAGTCTGTCCTGCCATATCCCAGTGCCAGACATCCATCAATATCCCCATATTTCCGGTTCCTATGGCGCGGCACAGCTCCAACATCTGGTCCAGGGTATGTATAAATTCATATTTCTTTCCTGCTCTTAATTTGGGCGGTCCCAGGAATTCCAGTCCCAGAGAGATATCATATTTTTTCAATATCTCGGCAGCCGCTCCCAGCCTTTCCCTGTGCAGATTGAAATTTTCTTCATATGTTAATTCGTCACTGGCCGGAATGATCCAGGTGATACAGCGGTGCATACCGCACGCTACCGCATACTGTACATACTCCTCCAGCTTCTCCATATCCTTCCTGTAAGTCTCTTCGTCTTTTCTATATTCAACAGGAAGTCCGAATCCTGCCGCTTTTAAGTGATATCTCTCCAAAATTTCTTTTGTCTTTTCCACAGGCATCTGAGCGTCACGCTCTATATTAAACCAGATTCCGTCAAATCCGTACTTCTCAGCCAGAGGTGCGGACTCTTCCAGTCCCACCCTGTGTCCGATACAATCCGGTGCCAATGTCTTATACATAATTTTTTACCTCCAAAGTTATCCTTTCACTGCTCCTGCCACCATACCCTCTATGATCCTCTTACTGAAAACAAAGTACAGGATCATAACCGGAAGCGTGGTTGTCATGATACCCGCCATTAATCTGGGATAGTCTACCGTATACGCAGATTTAAACATTGTCAGTCCCACTGGGACAGTCCGCAGCGTGTCGCTGTTTACTAAGATCAATGAGAATGAAAATTCATTCCACACGGCAAAGAACTGTATGATCGCCACTGTGGACAATATGGGCATAGCCAGCGGAAATACGATCTGGAACAGACATCGGAAAAAGCCGCATCCGTCTATGGCAGCTGCCTCCTCCAGCTCTTTTGGAATCGATGCAATGTAACTCTCTATGAGCATAATGGATATGGGAAGTCCAAAAGCAACATAGGGAAACAGCAGCGTATACCAGTGATTTGTAAGCCCGCTCTGCCTAAGCTGAACATACATGGGAACAAGCAGTGCGTGTACAGGGATCAGCATACCCATGATAAAATAGTTATATATGAGGCTCCGCCCTCTGAAGCGGTATCTGGAGAGGACATACCCGGCCAGGAAAGAAAATACAATGATGATCAGAACAGACAAAATGGTATTCCTTGCGCTGTTCAGCATATACATTCCCAGCTTTGTCTGTGTAAACACTGATATGTAATTTTTCAGGTTCAGTGCCTGGGGAAGTGCCGTTGAACTCTGGGTGAATTCGGCCTGCGTCTTGAAGGAGGAATAAAATATCCATACCATCGGGAAGATGCAGGAGAAAGAAAACACCAGGAGTAATCCATTACAGATCACCTTCCCGATACTTTTTCCAACCTTTTTTGCGGGAACTGCATTATTTTTTAACTCAGCCATGATCAGTAATCACTCTCCTTTCTCCAAGGCCTGGTGATGATCAGCCTGCTGATTCCCACCAGTCCCAGACTCAGCACCAAAATACCAATGGACATGGCACTGGCGTAACCGAACTGATTCTTGATAAACGTGGTCTTATATACCTGGAGTGCCATTACCATGGAACTGGTACCCGGTCCTCCGTTTGTCATAACGTAAATATGGTCAAAAATTTTCATATTACCTGCTATACACAACATAACGGCTACTGCAATGGAGCCTTTGATCAGTGGAAGTGTTATCTTCACCGCTTTCTGTATTCCTGTTGCCCCATCAAGCTCTGCCATTTCATAGATACTGGGATCAATAGATGTCATAGCTGCCATGATTATAACCATGTAGTAGCCAATATACTGCCAGATCAAAGGGATACTGACAACGCTGATAATCGTGTTTGGATTATCCAGCCAGGGTTTTGCCAAATTTCCCAGATGCAAGGCCTTTAAAATAACATTTATAAGGCCATAGTCATAGTTAAAGATAAATGACCATGTAAAACCAACTACAACTGCTGATATGGTAGCAGGAAAATACGCCACCACCCGGTGTAGTTTCTTAAATTTGACAAACCGGGATGTCAGCAGTGCTGAAAAAATAAACGCGATTCCGATCTGTCCCGCAATGCACAGAACGGCGATCCAAATATTATTGCTGAATGCGTGCCAGAAGGATGTATCTTTTAATAAGATCTGATAATTTTTCCACCCTACATATTTTGCCTGCGGACCCCCTGACCAATTGTAAAAGCTGTAATTGAACGCATTGATGATAGGCAGGATGACCACATAGGTATATACAATGAGCGCAGGCAGCAGGCATATGATAACTGCCATTCTTGTTTTGGGCTTCAGCGTGGATTTTCTCAAGCCAGTACCCCCTTTTCTAATATCGCGGGGATGTACATCCCCGCGAGTTTACGCTTACTTTTACTGTGCAAGTTCCTGTTCTGTCTGTATCTCTTCTGCCAGTTCTTCCGGCGTCTTTTCCCCGATCAGCAGGGACTGGAGTCCCACATTCATAGTCTCAATGACAGAAGCATCCATGCAGGCATCATAAATAGGAACAGCCGTGATATTTTTGATCATTTCATTGTATTCATTAAATAATGCCGGAACTTTGGCTGTGTCATATTCCGGATCAGCCCATGCTGTCACGCCGCCCATAGAAGCTGTCACATTGGCCTGGCGCTCATCAGTCAAGGCTTTCAGTAAATCCATAGCCAGCTCACGCTTTGCAGGGTCCGTAACTTTGCTGCTCAGAGACATAAACCAGGCCGGTCCGCCGGATACTGTCTTCTGGTCCTCAGCGCCGCCTTCCACAGACGGAAGAATCGCAAGCTTCGTAGCTGCCTTTACATCCTCCGGTGCGGAGTTATCAATAGTGGGGATAAACCAGGTACCGTTAACGATGGCCGCTGCTTTTTTATTAAAATAAACTGTGTTCTGCTCTGTGTCATCAATGGAGTTAATGTCTTCATTAAACGCGCCTCTCTGCGCCAGATCCTGGAAAGCAGTCAGTGCCTTTACAAATGCCTCATCCGTAAATTTGGCTCCTGAGCCGTCCAATATGGACTGTGTCCAGTCCGGTCCTGTGAAACGATCTCCCAGAGTGCTTAACCAACAGGACTCTGCGGGCCAGTTGGGTTTATTTCCCATAACAAAGGGGGTGATCCCTTTTTCTTTAAATTTGTCTACTGCATCCAGCAGTTCATCCCATGTCTCCGGGAAAGTTTCATAACCGATCTCTTTCCACATATCAGAGTTATAATACACCATACCTGTGGACATACTTTCCTGGGGTACGCCATAGGTCTTTCCGTCTCTCACCGCGGCATCAAATCCGCCCTTTATGTAGGCATTTTTCCAATCCTGATCCGCATCCAGTTCTGCGGTAATATCCGCTACCCATCCGTTATCCACAAATGTTTTAGTCCAGGAACCCTTCATCATAAACAGGTCCGGCAGATCACCTGACGCGCCCAGAGAGTTTATCTTTGTCTGGTATGCAGTCTGATCCATTTCTTCCACTTTTACTTCCACATCCGGGTGTTCTTCCTGCCAGGTATCAAGAGCACCAAAGAAGCCTGTGGTAAATCCACCCTCACCGATATTGCTTCTGGACTGATGGCAGATCACGGTGATGGTTGTCTTTCCCCCTGTACTTTCCTTGCCCTCTTCATCGCTGTCCTGGTCCTTTTGCTCCTCTGCCTGCTCTGTGTCTTTGCTGTTATTATCTTCGTTCACTGCCTGAGGTGCCCCGCATGCGGTCATGGATGCCGCCAATGCTGCTGTCATAAGCGCTGCTAAAAGTTTCTTCTTCATTTTTTTTCCTCCGTTTCATTTTCACAATATTTGTTTTTAAATGGTTAAGGTTTTACTACAACTTTTACTGCTTCTCCTTTTGCCAGCTTATCAATCCCTGCCTTTAATTCCTGAAGCGGAATAACATCTGTGACCAGCTTTTCCATGTCCACCAGATGATCCTCCAGTACACGGATCGCTTCCGGAAACGTAGCATTGGCAAGCCAGGTTCCGTGAACCGTTATCTCTTTTGTAGTAATTTCACACTGGGCTACCTGGCTGACGGACTTTTTATTGACCCCGAAAAGTACAACGTGCCCGCCCTTTCTCACCAGATCCACAGCCTGTACCACCTGGGAGCCTGTCACATCAAAGACATGATCCGGTCCGATCCCTGTCTGCTCCATGATGATGTCTTTGGCATTCTGGCTTTTGACATCTATCACCTCTCCCAGACCCAGCTTTTTTGCAAAGTCAATCCTGTAGGGCGCGGCTTCCAGAAGGAAGAGCTTTCCGATTCCGGATGCCTTGGCAAGCATGGCAATCATAAGCCCAATAGGTCCGCATCCGATGATCACTGCGCTCTCACCGGGAAGTATGCGCACTTTATGAAATCCATTGATTGCGCAGGCCAGCGGTTCTGTACACGCGGCAGCCTCGGCTGATACCGATTCTGAGATTTTGTAGGCTGCCTTGCCTGATATAAGGCAGTATTTTGCAAAAGCTCCGTGATAGTCGATTCCGAGAGGGATAATGTTTTCGCACAGATTGGGAAGATTTTTTCTGCAGTACCGGCATACTCCACAGTAGTCATTGGGGTTTACCACAACCCGGTCCCCGATCTGCAGATGTTCCACTGCCTCTCCTTTCTCTATTATTTTCCCAACAAGCTCATGCCCAAGAATGGTTCCCGGTACAGCTTCGTATCCGGGAGGCACCGCTGTGATATGTACATCTGTTCCGCAGATACTCACAGCTTCCACTTCTACCAATACTTGGTCCTCTCTCTGGATCCTGGGGACAGGAACCATTTTCAGTTCCAGCTTACCCACATCCTCAAAAACTGCAGCCAACATTTTTTCCATCTGTATTCCTCCTAAAATGGTTACGGTTCACAGCGCCGCTGCCGCGGGTCAATAACTGTGAACAGCAGCTAAAAATTAACGCCGCCCTCCAAAATAACGTTTGCATATGGTGTACATTCACCGGTTCTTATGATCACTTTTGCTTTTGGAAGTATATGTTTTAAATCCTCATGGGGGATTTTTTGTGCCGGCACACCGGCCAGCCTGTCCTGCACATATTTGAGCAGCTCCGCGCCGGAGGACTCCATTTCCTCCGCGTAGATGTATGAATCTATAACCAGTTCCCCCGTCACTGCGTCAAACACTTCCGTAAATCCGGGAACCCCTTTTACCAGTGATATGTCAATCACGGTCACATGATCCGGTATGGGAAGTCCCGGGTCTGCTATCACCAGATAATCTGTATGCCCAAGGGACGATATGGCACAGCAGATATCTGTGTTCAAAATACCTTCCTTCCGCACTTCTCTATCCCCCCAATTCTCACAGGCCGAGTACCCGTACCGCGTACTCCCGGTTTGTCTTTGCCCCTTCATAGTTGCTGACTGTGGGTGTGTCATTCTCGATCACCAGGTACCCGTCATAACCCGTATTCTCCAACAGCTCCAAAACTTTAGGGAAATCAATTCCTTTTGTACCCAATTCGTAAAATCTCTGATGTCTGTCCCATTCGTGGATCCATTTTTGTCTGTAGTCCTTTACATCTACCTCTGTGTCCTGATCCTTCAGATGAATGCAGCCGATCCTCCCTTTATATTTTTCAAATAACTTCTGAAAGTCAATTCCGGCGAGCACGGTATGGGCAGTATCAAAGCAAAACTTTACATACTCAGGATTGGTATGTTCTGCCACAAAATCAATTTCATCCTCCTGCTCCACTGTCATCTGAAAATGGGGATGCAGGCATAAAGCCACACCATAGTCCTGGGCCATCCTCCCTATTTCATCCAGAATCCCCGATAATTTCAGCAGATGTTCTTCTGAAGGCTTCCCATCTCTTGCCGGAGCCTGTATGTTCATGATCTTGGCACCTGTCTTTTTACAGAACTCCAGATATTTTTTCGCCTCCTCCACATTGTCCGCATCCATATCACGTATGTAGTTGTACAGAGCTATAAATTTCAGTCCGTAATCTTTTACCAGCCGGTTAAATTCCTCCTCACGTCCTTCATACAGGTCAGCCATGCCAATAAAGTTCTCAAAATTGTGATAGCCCAGCTCTTTTAAGTCGTTAAGTGCTGTCTTCAGGTCATTTTCTGTCTCCAGTCCCCATTCCCAAACCGTATAACCTATCTCCATAAGCCATTTTCCTTTCGCTTTTTGATAAAACGTTTTATCATGATTTATGAGTCTCATTATATACACTTTTTCTACATTGTCAACACTTTTTTAATTTTTTATCTATTTATTTTGTGCACTTTAATTTTTTATAAACTTTTTTTACTATTGTTTTCCTATCATTTTGCCGCTATAATAAGGGCAAAGTTCCCCGTTAAATGTTAAAACGCTTTATCATTTCCCCGAATCCCCGCAATATATGGAACAATACATTGCATTCAGTATTTACCCATGTTAAAATCAGGATGCAATACAAAGATCAAACACGTTTTTCGTATACTGCTGCATGAGTCAGCAGACAGACAGCACACTGGTACAGCACAGCGCAGGACCGCGCAGAGTGGTGTACCAGTATTTATGAGGTGAATATATATGCGAGTAACTCTAAAAGATATCGCAAGAGAAACAAATCTATCTGTAACTACCGTCTCACTGGTTTTAAATCAAAAAGAATGCCGTGTATCCGACAGCACCCGCAGCCTGATCCTCAAAACAGCGGAAAAGATGCACTATTATCCCAACCAGCTTGCAGTGGGACTGGTAAAGCAGGAGACAAAGACGATCGGGCTTATTATTCCTGATATCAGCAATCATTTTTTTGCTAATCTTGCCCTGGGAATAGATGATGAAATGCTGAAACATGACCGGAATATCATTCTCAGCAATACCAATGACCGCCCGGAACGTGATCTAAAGAGTATCCAGGTGCTGAAATCACGGGGTGTGGACGCTATCATCCTTGCCATGGCATCCAATGTTGACCAGACACATATTCGTTCCTACAAAGACATCATAGATAACTCACCGATCCCTATCATAGCGGTAGACCGCTGTAACCCCGCATTCAACTGCAGCGCTCTCAAGCTGAACAATAAAAAAGGAGCGTATAACGCTGTCAGCCATCTGCTCAGTCTGGGGCACAGAAATATTGCCTGTATTACCGGCCCCGCCAATTCCGACAGCACACAGGAACGGCTTGCCGGTTATGAGTGGGCTTACCGTGATGCGGGGATCCCCCTGCCCAAAAAATATGTATTCCACGGTGATTATCTGAGGCACAGCGGAAATGACGCCACAAAACAGATTCTGAACGAGACAAAAGCAACTGCTATTTTTGCGTTTAATGATCTGATGGCCCTGGGAGCCTATCACTGTCTGCGGCAGGAAGGCCTGTCAATTCCTGATGATATGTCCATCGTGGGATTTGACAATATCGACTTCTCCGATATGCTTGAGGTTCCGCTGACTACAGTAAACCAACCCACCTATAAGATCGGGCAGGAGGCTGCCAGGCGCGCGCTGCTTGAGATCAGCAGTCCTGAGACGGAGAAGCAGACCATAAGCTTTGAGCCACATCTGATCATACGAAAAAGTACGGCAAAGCCGAGATAGAGGTATATTTTATGGGAACCACAAAAAACATGCAGTTTCTAAGGACTAGCAACCGCGCTGCCATTATTAAAGCGCTGGCACTTGGGGAGGCCTCCAACCGTGTAGAACTTTCCTCCCATCTTGGCCTGTCCAAAATGGCCATCAGCGGCCTTATCAACGACCTGGTTGCTGACGGCTATGTGGAAGACAGGAAATATTCTCCCTTCCGGGATTCTACCTGGTATACGGGAGACGCCAGCGGAAGAAAGCCCTCCGCGCTTTCTATTGTCCCCAGGAGGATCAACGCCATTGGAATACTGCTGAAACGTTATGAAGTGCACTGTATGATCGCGGAAATACAGGGAAATATTCTTTATCACGATTTCTGCCCTCTCCCCATGGACGCAGACAATGTCTCCCTGTCTGAGATCTTGGTATCACTGGTGGAAAAAGCCCTGCATTCCCACGGAGACTGCTTTATTGCGGGTATCGGCATCGCGTCCATCGGCCCTTTGGATATTACACAAAAGAGGATTCTCTATCCTCCTAATTTCTGCAGTATCGGTAATTTATATATTGGGGAACTATTGGAAGAGAGGTTCCGGCTGCCTGTTTATCTGGATAATGATATGAATGCCAGCGCAATTGCGGAACAATTCTATGGGGTGGGAAAAACGGCAGATACCCTGGCCTATGTAGGCTTTGGTTCCGGTGTTGGAGCTGGGATCATAATACACGGAAAACTGCTGCACGGCAGCGCTGGATTTGCCGGTGAGATCGGACATATCTCTATCAATCCACAGGGTCCGCAGTGCTCCTGCGGACAGAAGGGCTGTATCGAGACATACACCAGTGTGTCCAGGCTTCTAGATGACATGGGGGCCGATTCTGTGACGAACCTGCGTCAGATGATACAGGATGATAAACTAGATGAAAAGAGACAGAAACGTCTGAGGGAATGCCGGTACGCGCTGAAAACACTGCTTATCACCATTGCAAATCTCTATGATCCGGAGGTCATAATATTCGGGGAAATCCCCCCCACCCTGGCACCTGTCTATCTGGATGAAATGGAAACTTATATGAATACCAACATGTTCCACCACGGCTTCCAAAATATTCGTCTCTATCCCTCCTCATTCGGTGAAAACGCGCCACTGATAGGGTCTGCTTCTCTGATCTTCAAGGGAATATTTGACGGAAAAATCCCCCTGCCGGACAGAATTGCCAAATAAAAAAGAGCCTTGCCGGACAATTTTCATCCTGCAAGACTCTCCTATGCAAGAAAAAACTGCCTTCTGAAAAATTCACATTTCAGAAGGCAGCCGCCTTATCTTATATATTTTTTTATGTAATCAATTATCATATTCTCCGCCGTTTGTGAGGGATTGGCACCGTTCAGGATCAAGTCCGCCCTCCATTTTGACGGCTCTACGTACTGGTCATGGCGATATCTCACCACATCCAAATATACATCTGTGATCTCCTCACGGGAAAGCCCCTTCTGCATATTTCGCTCTAATCGTCTGAGGATCCGCTCATCCACACGGCAGTCTATGAAAAGTTTCAAATCCAGCAGACTGCAGATGTCATCATCATACAGGGTAAGGAGGCCCTCCACCAGAATGATCTGGGAATTCCCCCGTTCTCTCTCCTTCACTATATCCTCATACAGCTTGCGCAGATACATGGTATCGGGATGATTGTCATCCACATATTCCCTGTTTCCCGTCAGGGCACGTGCGCGGGGGCGCAGCTTTTCCGGCTTAAAATATTCATCCATATGGAAGATTTTTGGCTCCTCATTTTTAAGCTTTTCCGCCAGCCTATTGCACAGTGTAGTCTTGCCCGAAGCACTCCCACCGGCAATACCGATGGTCATAGTTTTCACTTTTTCCATGTGTTAAAGCACCTTCCTTTCCCCTATTCCGAAATCAGGGTTCTTCCCAGATCATATGCTTTTTTCACACCTTCAGAGCTCTTCATATCGCCTTTTGCATCCATTCCCGGCACTGTCAGTATCCCTTTATTTTCCCAGCGCAGATAGGCGCAGGTATCCTCATAAGCGGCAATTGCCGAGCGGTATACACCCTCTGATGCGGAATCCAAAAGAAGCGCTGCGCAGCGGATGTTAAAGCCTTTTCTGGCTCTTGCGTAAAGCCTGTCTATAGCGGCTTTTAACTGTGCGCTGATGGAAAACCAATAGACAGGAGAGGCAAATACGATCATATCCGCATTGTCTACTTTCTCCAATACACCCGTCATATCATCCTTTTGTACACACACTCCATTATGTGTAAAACAGAATTCACAAGCCAGACATGGGGCAATTTTCAAATGTCCCAGGTTTACTTTTTCCACCTGATGCCCCTGTTCACACGCGCCTTTTATAAAGGCATCTGCCATAATTTCCGTGTTTCCGTTGCTGCGAGGACTGCCGTTCAATACTAAAATATTCATAGTTTTTTCTCCTATTTTCTCTTAAGTTTTATAAATCTTTTTTACCATGTTTTTCATTCTGTGATCGTTTCTATCACTATAACATTGTGGAGTAAAAAAGTCACTATAGAGGAGAAATTTATCCGCCGGAAAATTCTTCCTGTTTTATTGGGATATATGAACTGTTTTTAGATATTTGAGATATTTTTAAATATCTGGACCGTTTTGGGAAAGCCTCAGCGGCACCACTGCCCCTTTCTCCACATCAATAAGCCCCCTGTCTGTAAGCTTCAGAGCAGGGCTGACCGGAAGACCCAGGGTGCACAGGGACATAATGGGATTATAGTGTTCATAGCCCAGCGCTTCTAGGCTCTTTCTTACCTCTCCCAGCATTCTCCCGATATCATCAGCGGGGAGTTCTGAAAGGATACCGCACACAGGCAGAGGAAGCTCTGCCATCACCTTACCGTTCTCGGCGGTGCAAATACCTCCCTGCAGTTCTATCAGCCGTCTGGCCGCTGTGAGCATATCCTCAGGATTGGCGCCCATCACCATAAGATTATGATGGTCATGGTAATATGTGGTTGCCGCTGCGCCCTGTTTCAGGCAGTCACCGGTGACAAATCCATAACCAATGCCTCCGTTTTTACCGTGACGCTCCAACACAACGGCCAGTGCACAGCCGCTTTCCTGCCATTTTAAACGCCCGTTTTCCACTTCCATAAAAACCTGCGTTTCCCTTGTCTGTGTACGTCCGTCACTCACTTCTATGACACGGACCTGTACCGTTCCCCGGCTTTTTTGTACCTTTGGCTGCAGGTCCTCTGCCCGGATATGATCCAGATGTACAGAGTGATAGAACTCTGTGGGAAAACCGTATGGCTTTAGCTGTCTCCCGGCATTTCCTTTACGATAGATCTCCTTGCCGTCTTTGAACACAAGCTCCGGTTCAAAATCAGAGACTGCCTGCTCTCTCACCAACTGGAAGTCCGCCTTTCTTCCCGGCGCCAAGGTTCCTCTGTCTCTGAGGTTCATACGCCTTGCAGGGGTATAGGACGCGCAGTATACTGCCTCACTCAGCGGAAATCCCATCTCTACGGCTTTTTTCACAATATAATTGAGCTGTCCCTTTTCCAGCAGAGCGTCTGCCATGGTGTCATCCGTGACAAAACAGCAGTGCTCAAAGAGATTGTTTTTTATAATATGATCCAGAATCTCCGGTTTCAGCATTTTCTCCTGAAGCTCCACAAACATGCCGTTTTCAAAACGCTGTCTGATCTCCTCCAGAGTATGCTCTGTGTGGTCACCGTCAATACCCCTGAACAGAAATTTGGCCAGATCCAGTCCCACAAGGGAGGGACAATGGCCCTCAATAACGGCCTGGGGATCTTCCTCTCTGAGATAGTCTAGAAATTTTGTGATCTCCATCTCTGTGCCCTTGACGATCTGGCGGTAGTTCATGATCTCTCCCACACAGACAACACCGTCCTCCCTCATGAGATGCTTCATCTCCTCAAATCCAATGACACCTCCTGTTGTTTCCAGGCTTTCATTCGTAGAGGGAACACTGCTGGGAATACCGTAAAAAATGTCAATGGGGGAATCTTTTGCCCCGTTGATCATCTCATGGATTCCCTGTACGCCCATAACATTGGCGATCTCATGCGGCTCCGAAACCAGGGTTGTAACCCCGCAGGAAGCTGCCCGTTCCCCAAAGGAAACAGGCGTCATCATAGAGCTTTCAATGTGCATGTGTATATCAATAAATCCGGGAAGCATTAGATACCCGCTGCCGTCCAGCACCTCACTGGGGGTAAGCGCCTTCTCCTGCCTGGTATCCACATAATAAATCCTTCCCTCCTGTACATATACATCTGCCGGCATAAAACATTTCAAGTAGGAATTATAAACCTTCGTATCCTTTATCAGTAAATCCGCCTTTTCCATAGGGCACCTCCCGTCTTACATGATTGAGTAGAAATAGAGCAGACAGACAGCCACCAGCACCCACATAACCGGCCGGATCTCTTTTATCTTTCCTGCTGATATCTTCATGATCACATAGGTAGGAAGAGCGGCACAGATACCGTTTGCAATGTTGTTTCCGAAGATGGTAAATGCAATACATACAAAAGACGGAAATGCCTCTGTAAAATCGTGGAACTTGATGTTTTTCATTGCCCCCAGCATATTGATCCCAATATACATGAGCACAGGTGCTGTAGCCGCAGAGGGGATCATCAGGGCAATGGGCGCAAGAAACAGAGCCAGTCCGAAGAAAACAGATGTAAACACCACAGACAGACCGGTCTTACCGCCAGCCTCCACGCCGGCAGAGGACTCCAGGTATGTTGTCATACTCGGCATACCAAAGAGGGCGCCAAAACTGGTAGCTACTGCGTCCACCTTGAAACATTTATCAATTCCGGGAAGATTGCCGTCCTCATCCAGATATCCCGCTTTTGCACCCACACCCAAAACCGTTCCGAATGTAGAGAAAAAGTCCGGCACAAAAAGCGCGATCAGAAACGGAATATAAGCAAAATTCAATGCTCCCAGAAAGTCAACATGCAGAAACTGTCCACCTATATTGGCGGGCATGGTAAACAGGCTTTCCGGCATTTTTGTAACACCAAAGGGGATTCCCACCAAGGTGGTGAGTGCAATTGCCAGGATCATATCTCCCGGTACATTTCTCGTTTTTAATATCAGTAAGATCACAAAACCGATAACTGCAACAATAACTGTAGGCGCGGTCAGATCACCAAATCCCAGGCTTTTCTTCGCTTCATTGGCGATGATAAGGCCGCAGCTTTTTGCTCCCAAAAGCGCGATAAAAAGACCGATACCTGCACTTACCGCGTGTTTCAGACTGACGGGGATGACTTTGACCACTGCTTCCCTAAGTCCCAGAAAGGATATGGCGATAAACAATACACCACTCCAGAAAATAACACCGGAAGCCACATCAGGCGCTATGCCGTCATTGGCTATCATCGCTGTAACGATACCCACACTTCCCAGTCCCGGTGCCAGCGCAAAGGGCCTGTTCGTGTAAAATGCCATGGCACAGGTTGTAAGGATCACCAGTAAGATAAGCACAGTAAACATTACGTGCTTGTCCAGGCCTGCTGATTCCATCATGTTGGGCACTGTGGCCAGAACATAGGCCATGGTCACAAAGGTAGTCAGACCGGCCAGAAGCTCTGTCCTGACATTTGAATGAAACTCTGATAACTTAAATTGTTTTTCCAACCACTGTTTCATATAGATTTTTCCTGCCTTTCTCAATCGTATAACAATTACTCTCCTTGATTCTTTTCCATTTTCATTGTATGATATCCGTAATCGGAAGTCTAATTCATCTTAACTATGAATTCTATTCCAAAGTGGAATAGTGCCCCCAAAAATATCCGCGCAGGAAACCGTTCAAGTATCCGGACTGTTATTTGAGGAAAGGTCAAAGGAAATCTATGAATATCCACGAATTGAACTATGTGCTTTGCATTGCCAAGCATCAGAATATGACAAAGGCTGCTCAGGAACTCTTTATCTCCCAGCCCACACTCAGCAAACATCTGGGAAAACTGGAACGGGAACTGGGCATTAAACTGTTCAGCAGGGTTGACAACTGTTACATTCCCACTTATGCGGGAAGGCGCTATATGGAATACGCCTCAGGCGTACTGGAACTGACCCGTGACTGGGAGAAGGAACTGGCGGATCTGCGTTCCCAAAATGACGGGGAACTGAATGTGGCCTTTCCCCTCATGCGAAGCTCCTGTATGATTCCCAGGATTCTTCCCGCTTTCCGCCGGATACACCCCAATATCCGCCTGAATTTCCTGGAGGAAACATATGCCATACAGGAGCGTCTTCTCACAGACAGCCGGATTGATTTCGCGATCTTCAGCGACGGAAGCCTGAATCCCAAGCTGGAATATGAAACCCTTGGCCATGAGGAAATCCTGCTGGCTGTTTCCCCCGACCACCCCCTTGCACGAAAAGTCAGATCTGCCGCCTGTAAGGACAACCCTTATCCCCAGGTGGATCTTTCAGAGCTTGGAAACGAAAAATTCATTCTGCATTTTCCGGAACAGAATACCGGTGCCATAACAGAACAGCTTCTGAAAAAATACGGCATAAAGCCAAAGGTGCCCTTTTACACACGGAATACACAGGCCGCGCTCCTGCTGGTCCAGCAAAACGAAGGGATATGTTTCGCGCCGGAGACATACATACAAAACATGACGTTTCGGACACCTCCGGTATGCTTTTCCCTCCATGATCCGGATGCTTTTACAAGCACCATTATCGCCTATCGGAAAGGGGCCTATTTAACCTCTTACGCACTGGATTTCATTCAGATATCAAAGGATTATTTTGGCGGTCACCTGAATAAACAGTAATAGAAATAAAAGTAGTCACTTACCCATATAAACCTCTTTTCCTTCCGCTGATGATTCATAAATCGCCTTTATCAGTTTCAGACTTTCCAGAGCGTCCTCACCTGTCACCATGGGCTTTCTGTTTTCCGTGACAGCCTGTACAAAATCCTGGTACTGACGCTTATGCGCATCTGTGGATATGGCCGCATCCTGGTGCAGTGCGTTGGCTTTTTCCGGATTCAAAAGACATCTGAACTCTCTATTCTCCCCGTCCTTTAGCTGATAAAACAGCAGTTCATCGTTTCGTATAATGACAGTTCCCTTTTCCGCGAAAACAGCCAGCTCCGCATACAGCCCGGGATAGGCTGCAGTGGTGCCCTCCACGGTTCCAAGGCAGCCATTTTCAAATTCAATGTTTGCGATCCCTACATCTTCTGTTTCTATCTCCTGGTGGAGAAGGCGCCTGCACTTTCCATTCACACTTTTCACCTTTCCAAAAATGTCGATCAGCAGGTCTATATAATGGATGGACTGGTTCATAAGGGAACCCCCTCCGTCAAATTCCCATGTGCCCCTCCAAGGATTTGAAAAATATTCCTCGTCCCTGTACCAAATGGTTCTGGATGCTCCCCAGAGCAGTTTTCCAAGTTTTCCCTGAGCCACTGCTTCTTTTAACAGCACGATGGGCTTATCAAAGCGATGCTGCATAATGATCCCCAGTTCTACTTTGCATTCCCTGCAGGTATCTACCATCTCCTGTGCCCGGGCAGCATCCGTGTCAATGGGCTTTTCACAGATTACATGCTTTCCAGCCCGGGCAGCCTCTATGGTGACTTTGCTGTGCATCCCTGACGGGAGGCAGACAGAAACCACCTGAACCTCCGGGTCCTGCAGCATCTCATGGTAATCCCTGTAGCTCCTGCATCCCCATCTTCTGACCGCCTCCTCTGTTTTACTGTCATCACTGTCTGCGGCTGCTGCCAGACAGGCCCCATCCAGTGAGGCAATGACCTGTCCATGAAGCATCCCTATAAATCCACATCCAATTACCCCAAAACCCAATTTTCCCATGGATACCTCCTATTCCTCTCCCCAGCAAAATGCAGCCAGCATCAGCGGTTCTTTCTTACTGAGCAGTCTGTCATATATGTTCTGTGCGTTTTCGGGTTCTGCATTTTCGCTGATGAGGGGATCCAATACGATCCGCCTCTGTGCAAGAAGTTCCACAATGGTCTCCTCATCTCTCTTATGGCTCCTGAAATGACCGAACTGATCTCTCTCATTCTGTGCCCGGTGCATTTCGTGGGCACCCACAACAGTGATTCCCTTTCTATGTACATCCCGATAAAAATTGACACCGTCAGTATTTCCTCTGGTAGAACCCAAAAGTACCACCCTTCCAAGAGGCTTTGCCATTTTGAACGCTGTATTGACAGCCTGAGGGACCCCTGTCGCTTCGATAACAACATCAAAAGCACTGTCAAATTCTTCTTTTTCTCCGTTTTCCTCTGTCCCTGTAATGCCGCATCTCTCTGCCAGCACACGCCTCCATTCCACAAAATCAAAACCCGTGATACGGCCTGCCCCAGCACAGAATCCAAGCTGTGCCGCCAGATTTCCAATAGGCCCAAGACCCAGAACAGCCACATTATCCCCCAACTGAATCTCTGCTTTCCTGATCCCCTGCAAAGAAATAGAAGCCAGTCTGAACGCGGATGCCTCCCGTGGATTTATCCCTTGAGGTAATTTCGTACATTTTTCTGCTTCTATGGTAAACCGGGAACAATGTATTTGATTGCACACAACCAAATCCCCCGTCTGAAAACCGGATACGCTGCTGCCCAGTTCCTCTATTTGGCCGCAGCAGCTATATCCCGGATCATAAGGATATTCACCCGGAGTATTCTCCATGTGATTCAGCCACGCAAGCTCCGTACCCGGTGAAATTGTGCTGAATAATGTTTTTACCAGAACTTCATTATCCTTCGGTGTCTTCACCTGACACTTCTCCAGTCTGACCTTCCCTTTTTCATATGCACATATTTTATCGGCTCTCATAATCCTTTCCCCCCTATTTTCTTCCTGCTGTTTATTTTCTCAAGGATGTGATCCAGCGCGTCATACTGCATACAAAATCCTTCCAATCCACTTTCCGCCTTATTTTCTCTGATCACTTCCCGTACAGACCTTCTTTCCAGCAAATCCAGTCCCTCAAACCTTGTAAGATGAGGTTCCAATGTAAGAAATCCATTATATCCCTTTTCAAGCGCAGACTTAAGAATCGTCTCAATACAGCCGTCTCCCTGTCCGCACACAACCGTGTCACCCGTTTCAAACTCTGCATCCTTGATATGGAAATAGACAGCATATGGCTCCAACAACTGATACGCTTTCAGCGGTTCCTCTTTGCACTGCACAAAATTCGCGAAATCAAAGGCAGCTTTCAGAAATGGGCTGTTCACTTTCTTTAGCAATTCGAGACAATGTTCTTTGGTATCGCCGTATATTTCTTTTTCATTTTCGTGCAAAGCGGTTATGCCGTACTTTCCTAACACCTCCGACAGCCTGCCCACTTTATCTGCAGCACATTCGCTCCACCTGGAGTGGGAGTCTTTCTTTGGAATATAAAAGCTGAATATCCTAACATAACCGCATTCCAATATCTCCGCTATATGTGCCGCATTTTCCGCCAGCGCCATCTGTTTTTCAAACGCCTCATCATCTTCGATCGGAATTTTCCCAAGGGGAGAACCTATGGATGACACTTTCATTTCATATTTTTTCAACAAGGGCAGCACTGTTTTTTCAGCCTCTTTTGGTGTATAGCTGCAGATGTTTTTTCCGTCTATATTTCGCAGCGCAAGATAAGATATTCCTGCCTTTTCAGCACCTGTAAGCTGTTGTTCCAAATGGCTGCTGATCTCATCTGTAAATCCTGAAATTTTCTCATATCCCATATATCAGACCTTCTCCTCCTTCATCAGCCAGCGCAGATATTCCAGATTGTGTCTCAGTTTGTCATATGTATTTTCTTGGTTGGAGAAATCCTCCACTGATACATTTCCCTTGTAATCCATATCCTTCATGACGCTAAACAGCTTCTTTAAATCCGCGCTACCCTCTTTCAACGGCGTCCATGTTCTCTTCCACTGCTGTATCCCGTTCTCGTCTGTTCCGCTTGGCTCCAGCATTCCGTTTTTAATGTGTATATGGGCAATGAAATCTCCCAACATCTCAAATGATTTTCTGTAGTTTTCATACCCCTCATACACCAGATTTCCAGGGTCAAAGATCACACCGATATAGTCAGGACTGCATCCTGAAAGAAGCCGCTTGGCCGCACTTGCACTGGCCAGAATGTTATCCATATGGATTTCAAATACGATTTTTACCTGGTATTTACGGGCAAGAGCTTCCAGGATTTCAACATTTTTCCTGGTTTCACAAAACAGCTCTTCACAGTTTCTTGTCTCGTCATAATCAGGAGTAAATACCCGCACTTGACTGCACCCCATAATCGCTGCCGCCCTCAAAACGCTCTCAATCCTCCTGTGTTCATGAGGCTTCAGATAAGTGGTAAGTCCAAATACAGAGATCTGATAAGCATCACACATCTGCCTTACACTCTCTGCTGTCTCCTCTATTTTTTCTATATCCAAAGTACATTTGTTATCCTGCCAGTACCGATCCTCATACGCAATATTTTCCTTCTTTTCTTCCGGCACCGGCGCCACCCGCCACTCCACTCCGTCATATCCCAGTTCTTTTAATATCCGGACAGCCTCTTTTGGACTGTATTCCGGCATACTCACTGTAAAAACCCCTGTTTTCATCTATTGTGTTCCTCCTTATTTTCTTCACTTTGATTCCTGTACTCCTGAGGGCTGATTCCCACATAACGCTTGAACATCCTGCTGAAATACTTTATATCCGCGTATCCCACCAGCGCACCGATTTCGTAGATATGTAGATCCGTATCCTCCAGCAGACTCTTAGCCCTCTCTATTTTTTTCTGTATCAGACACTCTTTAAAATGGATTCCTTCTACTTCTTTGAATATAATACTTAGGTATATAGGTGTTGTATCCACATACTCTGCCGCGCTGTCCAGGGATGCGCGGCTGATATCTTCATCCATATAGGCGATAACCTTTTTGATCATCTCCCTGTTTTTCCTGGCGTTCATCTGCTGCTGGCAGGTCCTCAGATTTTCCGCCAGCGCAGTGTATGCATCCGCAAGCTTCTTCCTTCCATACTCTGTACTGTCAGCGCTCACATCCGCCGGCTCATAATTAAAATCAATATGAGCTTCTGCCATCTTTGCCCTGAGATAACTTACAATGTCTCTGTACAATTCTTTGGAAAAATTCTGTACCACACGATTCTCTGCATATTCTCTGCTGAACCGGACTGTCATCAGCTCTATCAGAGAGGCCAGTTGTATATAGTTCTCCTGTTCCATGGTATCCACTGCTTTGTACCGGATCTTTTCCAGTTCCTTGACGATCCGGCTCTCACTTCCGCTGTAAAAGAGCAGTCTGGACGCCTTTGTTCCTATTCCTCTGGATTCACAGTATGCCGCGTAAAAATTCAATTCTCCCTCATACCTGCTGCTCACCTGAAATTCTGTATACAGTCTGAAATCCTCATAGATCACAGCGTAAATCTGCTCCAGAACCGCATTTAATATCTCTTCTCCCACCCCTGTGATCAGAGTATAATTCCCCGTTTCATCCTCTATACACAGGTAACAGTCCTCTGCTGCCTCCCGTAATATGTCATCCAGTTTGTTGCGTATAAACATCTTCAAATTGGACAACTGCACAGAACGGGAATACGTGGCGATCGTCCAATATTCCTTGATGCTGATATTTACCACACGATATCCCGCAAACAAAGATGCAAGTCCAAGTCTCTTTACCTCCTCCTGCAGTTCTTCTGAACAGCCACCCTCAAGTATCATGTCAAGGACCACCTTTTTCTTAGCCAGGACCAGTGTCTTTATCTCATTTTCCCTGCGGGTCCTCTCCTGTACGATCTCTTCCATGGACTGCCGCACAAGCTCCACCACTTTCTTCTGGTTAATCGGCTTCAAAATGTAATATCTCACATTTAACTCAATGGCTGTCTTCGCATATTCAAATTCACTGTATCCGCTGATGATATACACATGCATTTGGGGAAAATCCGTTTTTATGCTTTTGATAAAATCCAGTCCGTTTTCCTCTGCAATTCTGATATCTGTGATCAGGATATCCGGCTTTTCCCTGTACAGAATTTCTCTGGCCTTCGTCACATAATCCCCTGTAAAAATCTCCAGTTCCGGAAAACGTGCATGAATCAACTGATATAGACCATTCAAAATATAGTATTCATCATCCACCAATAAAATCTTCATTTCCGTCCCCTCCCATTCTTGCAGGTATCCTAATAACAGATACTGCGCCGCATCCGTTTTCTCCGGGTTCAAGCCTGACCCCATAATCCTCACCGAAGTACATCTTGATCCTGGCATCCACATTCCGCAGACCATAACTTGCTTTTCCGGTTTGCTCCCCGTCCTTTTGCTTTGCCCCCAGTCCCAGGCCGTCATCGGTTACCAGAAAAAGGATTTCACTATGTACCTTCTTCACAGTGATCCATATATTACCCTTGCTCCCCTTTGGAATGATCCCATGGACAATGGCATTTTCCACAAGGGGCTGCAGCGCAACTTTTACCATCTCATATGGGCAGGTCTCTTCCTCGATTTGGAAATGGTATTGTATTTTTCCCTGATAACGTTCCTTCTGTATTTCAATATAAGCACTCACATGCTTTATCTCCTGTCCCACCGTATAGATCCGTTCTCCGGAGTTAAGTCCGGTCCGATAGAACTCAGACAGAGACTCTATGATATGGCAGGTCTTTTCGTCATTCCTCTCAAATGCGATCCAGTTGATCATATCCAGTGTATTATAGAGGAAGTGAGGATTGATCTGTTCCTCCAGCACACGCAGCTCTGCGTCCTTCTTCTCCGTCTCCATACTGATCTTCTGTTGGATCAATTCTCCGGTCCGGCTTACCATCTTATTAAACCTCTGAGTGAGATAATTTAATTCATCCTTCCCGGCGTCCTCCACCACCACAGAAAAATTGTTCTTCTCAACCTGTTTCATCCCCGTCACAATATGATCGATGGGTTTTTTGACACTGATAAAATACAGCCAGGAAACAATACCCGCGATTCCCAGCACAAGCATACTGAAAAGCACCATTGTCTCAAAGATCTGATTGATCACCTGATAGAACTCCTTATAGTCCACCAGGGCAACCATGCGCATACCGGTCAGTTCAGACTCGGAATAAAAAACAAGCTTTTTATCTCTCCCTTCATTTAAAAACACGATCTTGGATTCCGGACGATCTATTTCATTTTGTTCCAGATTTTCTTTCAGCTCTTTTTCAATCTGATTCCCAATTTGTCCGGAATCTTTATGGGAGATTATCTTGCCGCTGCTGTCAATAAAAAACAGCTCCTCTTCCGAAAAAAGGGAGCTTGTCTTTTCCCTGTAATTCAGAACCTCAGACAATAAGTCCGACAGCAAAAACTGATCAATATACAGATTCACACATCCCAGATAATCGGATGAGTACGCACCTTTTACTTTTGTAGAAATGATCAGGGGGTACTGCAGGTTTTTTTTACTGGGAGGAGATGAATACTTGTCCATATTCTCCCAGTTAAATGCTCCAAGCCATACCTGTCTCTCTTCCCGGCGCATGATGTGGGAAAAAAGTGTACTCTCCTCCAGACAACTGTCAGTAAACTGATATGGCTTGTAAGTTATAAAGCCCCTTTTATTGATAACCTCCACAGCTATATAATCATCCAGCTCACCGGTCCACTCATCCAGAAGCTTGTCATATTCATTGGCCTGTATAAAGTCATCCAACTGTTTATCACTTGATGTTTTCTCCAGCATCTTGATGGTATACAGGCTGGTTGCGATCTTGTTTCCCACAGAGCTGTACTCTCTGAGACGGTTATTCACCAGCACATTATAGGAATCCAATTCCTGCTGCATATTCTCATAATTACTCAACTGAAAAACCCGGCGCACGGAAAAAAATGTTGCTGTCTCCAGAAAAAGCAGAGGAAAAATGACCGCAAAAACCACAAGCAGCAGAAATCGTTTCTGCAGCCCCATCCTGCGCACACCTTCGATCATCCTGTTTACAGCTTTTTTCCAATGCTCTTTCATGCCTTCTCTTTTCCTCCTTATCCCTTGACTGCTCCGGCCATCAGTCCCTGTACCAGATATTTTTGTGCAAACAAAAGAAATAAAAGAGTCGGCACTGTTGCTATCACCGCGCCGGCGGAAAGAAGTGACCAGTCCACCAGATTCTCCTGTACAAATTTCTGTAGTGCTAAATTGATGGTTTTCAGCTCATCTGTCTGGATCAATATTCTTGCCATCATGTACTCATTCCATGAGCGCACAAAGGTAAAAATCGCAACAGTGGCCAGTCCCGGTTTGGATATGGGCAGAATAATTTTCACAAATGCCTGAAACTGGCTGCAGCCGTCTATAAGACCGGATTCTTCCAATTCCATGGGCACAGAGTCGAAAAAACCTTTCAACAGCCATATGGCAAATGTTAGAGAAAAGGAAATATATGCCACGATCAGACCGGCATGTGTATTATTCAGTCCCAGTCCTTTGTATATCATGAACATGGGTATCAGTGTCAGCATCATAGGCAGCATCTGGAGCACAAGCAGAAGTCCTATAAATCCGCTGAATATCTTTCCCTTGAATCTGGAAATTGCATATCCAGCAAACGCAGCGATCAACACACAGAATATCATGGCAGCAACTGACACAAATATACTGTTGAAAATACTTTTCACAAAGGATTCAACATGAAGTACCTTGCTAAAATTCCCCAGATACACATCCTGAAATTTCGGGAACATTCCCAGGTCACTCATTGCCATGGTCTTTGTCTTAAGAGATGTGCCAAACATGGATATGACCGGCAGTGCCAGCAGAAAACATACTGCAAATGTGATGAGATACATAATTGTCTTTGAAACTGCTTTTTTCATCCTGCCGCCTCCTACTCGTTATCCCTGCTGAATTTTTGATTGATAAGGCACAATATAATCATACACAAAAGCATCAGTACCGAGGCCGCGGATGCATATCCCATCTTTGACCTGAAAAATGCCGTATTGTAGGCATATATGGGAAGTACCATGGTATTGCCGGACGGTCCTCCTTCTGTGAGCAGAAAGATATTCTCAAAACCATTAAAGGCCCATATCAAAAGAAGTGTGACTGAAACTTTGGAGACGGAGCGCAGAGACGGAAGTGTTATGTATAAAAAGCTTTTTATCTTTCCTCCTCCGTCAATCCTGGCCGCTTCATACAGCTCTCCCGGTATTCCCTGCATTCCCGCCAACAGGGTGATAGTCATAAATGGCAGGTTCTTCCATACGCCTATCATGGTGACCGTAAAGCGTGACATATATCTGGTCGTTAAAAATAAAATAGGCTTCTCTATTATCTTAAGCTCCATGAGCACATGGTTGATCAGACCGAACTGGTCATTTAAGAGCCAGAGCCAGTTTGCAGCCATGACCATAGGCGCTATGACCCAGGGCATCAGTATGACTGCCCGGTATATTCCGCGTCCTTTCATGTTCATATTCAAAAGAGCGGCGATCAGCATTCCCAGAATATAGCTAAATATGACAATAGATATGGCATAGATAAATGAAAATGCCAGTGAACTGTAGAATTCTTTGTCTTTTGTAAGAATATCAATATAATTCTGCAGCCCTATGAATTTTTCTTTTCCCGGACTTAACAGGTTGCTGTTGGTAAAACTCAGCTTAAAACCGTCTAAAAACGGATAAATCTGAATCAGCAGAATAACTGCCAGGGCCGGCAAAAGCATAAGATAGCCAAGACGCTTGGACTTTTTCTTTTTTTGCATAGTTATACTCCTTTTACTAAAGGCTGCCTCAGGGCTGCCCTGCTTTTGCAGGGCAGCACCTCATAGTACAGCAAAAGGCTGAACAGTTAGTCCCGGCTATTCTGCCTGCAGCTCCAGTGCAGCTTCCACATTTCCGTTGTCCTCCTCCAGGATTGCCTCATAATCCCGTCTGCCGCTCAAAACCTTCTGGGCCGCGTTTCCCAGATAACGCTCTCCATTAATCTGTCCAAAGGCCGGATAAAAATTCTGGATCGGCTCTGTTGCATGTACAAAAGTCGGCATGATCTTTTCATTCACAAGCTTTTCTAATACAGCATTTTCGTAATAAGTATCAGATGTGATGGATTTTAAGACAGGTGTTTTACCGCACTTTCCCTCTGTGAATAAAGTTTTGGAATTTTTCACCCACCACTCTACAAAGTTCAGTGTCTCCTGCGCATTTTCGGAGTCTTTATTATATGCAGCGATGCTGTTGGCCCAATACACCGTCTGTGGTTTGTCCGCTGAAGGCCCCTGCATAGGATCAAGTATACTGAGGTTATCCTTCAGATTGTCATCCTCGAAAAATCCTGTGACAGGGCTTCCGTAAAAAATAGCTGCCTGTCCGGAATAAAAGAGTTTCTGTGCGTCAGCGTCTTTATAGCTGATGGTCGCTTCAGGAATCAACTGCTCGTCCATAAGGGCAGCAACAAATTCCAGACACTCCTGTATCTTAGGAGATGTGAAGTCTGATTTGCCGTCCGCTGTTACAGGCCCCACCTGATTTCCCACAGTCAGATACATCATAATATTCTGTGCTCCGCCCAGATCCCCGGCTGTCACCAGGGGAAAGACGTCCGGATTTTTCTCCTTCAATGTGCGCAGCACATCCAGAAATTCTTCCCAGGTAGTGGGAAGCTTTTCAATCCCAGCCTCCTTGAACATATCCGTCCGATATGTAAAAACTCTGGTATCACACTGCCACGGAAGCGCGATATAGTCATCCTCCAGCTTATTTGTTTCCAGAATCCCCTCCATCATATCATCCAGTACAGGGTCCTTTTCACTCTGCCATTTCTCCACGATGGGGGTAAGGGGCATGATCTCTCCCATAGTTGCAAACTGCATTGGCGTCTGGGAACCTGCAGTGGCCACATCCGGTCCTGTCCCGCTGGTAATGGCAGTGAGGAATGTCTGGTAGTAATTATCCCATGGGACACTCTGATACTCTACCTTCACCTGAGGATTTTCCTGATTATACTGGTCCACCAGCGCTTCCGCAGCTACGTCATATACTCCGGCTTCCCCCCACATCATATCCCAGAATGTGATCTTTGCAGCCTCCCCGAAATTTTTAACTTCCTCCTCTTTCTTATCTGTTTCGCTGCTCTCTGTTTTTACTTCTTCATCTGCATCCTCTTTTTCCGACTGTTGGGAATTTCCACCGCATCCCGCCAACAAAAGGCTGACTGCCGTACCGGCTGCCAACAGCATGCTAAATCTTTTTTTCATACCTTTTCTCCTTTTTCATTATCCGGCCCCCCGCTTCTGTCTCCCGGTATCATGATTCCGGGCACTTACTGAGGGCGTGAACAGTTTTCTATTATTTAAAAATCTCCATGCGCATTAGAAATTTATAAATCTTTTGTAACTGTTCAGTACCCCTACAGTTACGAGCAAAAATCCGTACAAATCGCCTTTGGCGATGGGATTTTTGCCTGGCTGCTGAACATTTTCTTACGGTCAGCGCAATAAATGCGCAGACCTACTGAATAGTTACAATCTTTTATCTAAAAAAATTATATTATATATTCTTTCTTTCGTATAGTAAGAAAAAATTTATGGAAATTTTTGACAACTAAGTAATTCCCCCCTATTTCACAAAAAACCGCCTGCCCTTTATCAGGCAGACGGTTCCGTCAATCCATAAACTATAACTTTCCAAAAATCTCCTTATATATATGAAGATCCTCATCCTTAAACACATTAAAGACCACCCGTTCTATCCGGCTGTTCTCCAGAGATTCCTCCACTGTTCTTACCGCGATCTTTGCCGCCTTATCATTGGGAAAATGAAATTCTCCTGTGGATATGCAGCAGAACACCACACTTTCCAGCCCTTTCTCCTCTGCCAGGCTGAGACAGGATTTGTAACAAGATACAAGCTGCCGGCAGTGGCTGTCTGTTAGTTTTCCATAGACAATGGGACCCACTGTATGTAGTACATATCTGCACGGCAGGTTATACGCTCCGGTGATCACCGCCTCTCCTGTTTTTGTCTCATGACCCTGCCGTTTCATGATCTCACTGCATTCCTCCCGCAGCTCCAGGCCCGCCGCAGAGTGTATAGCGTTGTCAATACAGCCGTGGCAAGGTACAAAACATCCAAGCATCTGGGAGTTTGCCGCGTTTACGATAGCATCCGCGGAAAGCCTTGTGATATCTCCCTGCCAAAGGAAAATCCTCCCGCTGTTCTTCCCGGTCGTCCCATATGCCTCCCGGACAGATGGAATCGTCTCCACCTTCACGATCCCTTTTTCCGCTGCCTCCTGCTGCAGAAATGCATCCTGTATTTCCAGAAACTTCTGTGAAACCGGTCCGGGCATACGGATATTCATGAGAGAACGCAGTGTGGCCCGCCGCTCTGCTTTTTCCACTCTGAGACCCCGGTATTGGACAGAATCCTCACACAGATAGCGAATCAGATAATCTAAGCGTTCCTCCTGCGTCATCTCTCTGTTTTTCATCTTCCATTCTTCCTTTCCATATTGCCAGGACCCGGCCGATATCTTCACTGATACAGACCGACTTTCTCTCTATCTCCTGAGGCGCATATGCCTCCCCCAGATTGATACACCCATAAAACGCTCCCGGCCACTCACTGGTCAGGCGCCAAAAACTGAACTTTACAATCCCGGGAGTATTCATCCCGCATCCCAGTTCCAAAAACAGGACCCTGCTGTTTTTATGTTTCTCTAAAAAATGCTCATACCGCCCGCACGCCTCATGCCACCCCTCATCCTCCACAAAGGTACTGTCTGCCCTCAGATTCATGGTCATAGGCTTTCCACAGACAGGACAGAGAGGGATCAATTCCCCGGGAATCCGCATATCCTTCTGTTCTGCGGCCATACGCTTTACCACATCTTCATTATCATATGTTTTCTTATGACACGGCACAGCGCACTGCCACAGTCCAAAATCCCCCTGTGTATAAAACAGCCTCTTCTTATCAAATCCGCTCCTCTGAAAACAGTGGTCTACATTGGTGGTCAAAACAAAATAATCCTTATCCTTTACAACCTGCAGAAGATCTGCATACACGGCTCTTGGCGACTCCCTGTATCTGTTCAGGCAAATATATCTGCTCCAATAGGCCCAATATTCTTCCAGACTCTTATAAGGATAAAAGCCGCCGCTGTACATATCATGAAATCCGTATTTTATCTCAAAATCGTGAAAATTTTCCCTAAATCTGTTCCCGTCATATACAAATCCTGCCGAAGTGGAAAGACCCGCACCTGCTCCGATAACAACGGATTCTGCTTCTCGCAGTTCCCGGTACAGACGCTCCTCCCCATTCTCTTCCCTCTGGTTCAAAGCCTCCAAAAGTCCCACAAAAACACCTCCGATCTCCTATGCATGTATCACAGGGAAGGATCACTCCTGATCTGTGAGAATGCTGCTTTATCTTTCTTTCATTATAAAACGGCACTTCTGTTTCTCACAAGAGCGCACTTAAAAGTGGTATAGGTGTCATTTTGATACTAAGTATCTTAATGGCTGCTGGCAAAACTTCATGATCCTGCTTGTTTATCTTCCTCAAGCTCTGAAAACACTTCCCGGCTGACAGGATAATAATAGCGGAATCCACTGACCATGGTGCAGCCAAGGTCTTTCAGAAATTTTTCCTGTTCTTCGCTTTCCACTCCCACACAGAGGACCTCCAGATTCAGCTTTCTGCATAATTCCACCACGCTTCTCACAACCACTTTTCCCTCCGGCTTATGGATCTCACTGATCATTTCCTGTCTCAGCTTGATACCGTTAATCCCGCAGTAAAGATAATTGAAGAATACGCGGTCCAGTTCCAGGCCCGCCAGATATACATCAAATCCAAACTTTCTGAGCTGTTTTATTGTTTTTACATAAATATCCGACTGACTCATCTCTACCATCTGGTTCAATTGAACTATGATCTGTTTTCTCGGGATCTTATACTGTTCCGCTATGGCGTCCAGATGATTCGCAAACTGCTCATCCCCAATATTCTCAACAGTAAAATTAAACAGCAGTCTGAGACAGTTTCCTTTCTCTGCCTCTTGTTTTAAAAACTGACAGCCCTGGCGGTAGATTTCTATGTTCATCTTTCCTGTGAGCTGTTTCCGCTTCATGACATTTAAGAATTCATTTGGCCTTAAAAGTCCCCGGTTGGGATTCTGCCACCGGACCAGTGCCTCAGCACCGCATATTTTTCCGCTGTTCAGAGAAACCATGGGCTGCAGATACATGATAAATTCCTGGTGCATCAGTCCGTGGATCGCCTCATGTTCCATAGCATAACCGGATATGGTCTCTCTCTCCACATATTCGTCATAGAGGGCATAATCCTGGACATGCATCCTGGCATATTCCATGGCCACTTCACTGAACTGTATGGTCTTCAGCGGATCTTCATCCACACTGGTCATTCTGTAAATACCTGTGTGCAGCTCCAGAAAATACTTCTTCTCCTTTTTCTTAAACTCCTCAGCCACGCTCTCCTGCATGTCCCTGATCCGCTCTTTCAATTTCTCGATTCCGGTATACTCTACAAAGAATACATAATAGAATTCATTAAACCTGGTAAAAGCCTCTTTTTCCTGTTTGATAAGAGGTTCACAGGTGTCACTGATAAGCTGGAGCGCATTTTCTGCCTCCTTGTACCCGTATATATGGCTCACCACATCAATACCTGCATACAGAAAGAGCACAGCATAGCGGTTCCTGTTCTCCTCCACAATATACTTTGAGAACTTCTGCTTCCAGGAGGTCAGATTATCCCTGCCTGTAACGTCATCTCTGTAAGCCATCAGCTCCATCTGATGCCTCTTTTTCAAAAAGAAAGCCGGAAAGATCACAAGAATGCATGCAGAAAAAATGACAAGTCCCAAAATGATCCAAAGATACCCGTTCGCCTTCCCCGCAGAACTGTCACCCTTTGCGGCGTAAGCGGCATATGCACCCTGTATTTTTGCTGTATCTATATTCTGAAATGCTTTTTCCAATTTTTCAATATCTGCTGTTTCCATGCTTTTTGTATAGGCAAGACTGATAGATCTCTCTTTTCCGTCCTCCTCATAGAGGATCAGATCCCGGCCCTTTTTAAGTCCGGCATCCTTTATCTCATCTTCCGTAAGGCCCAGCGTCCAAACAGCATCTGCCTGTATGTTCCCGGCCAGATCCAGGCGCCTGTCCTTTTTAGATGGCTTTATATACTTTACTCCAATACCCGCAGCTTCACCGGCCTCCTCCAGAAGCTCCGGCAGCACTCCTTGGTAAGTCTCCTCTTTTTCATCATAAAATTCAAAGGGCCAGGACTCCGGCATACCGGCCACGTATATCTCATTCCCGGCCCGGCATACAGAGGGCGTGAAAAAAAACACAGCCAGCACAAGCGCTGCCAGACAAATTTTGATCTGTCTGCTTATTTTTCCTGTCATCCTACTTCTCATCTCCTGTTTTCCCCTTTTCTTCACCAATCTGGTTGAGTTGTATCTTCTGCCTCTTGATCTGACCCCATACATTTTTCTTCTTCTTGTACCCAAAAAACGCGGTCATTCTCGTGAACGCCTGTATAAATCTGAAAAACACACTCTCTGCCAGACACAGATAGATGGCTTTCACCACATCCAACACCGAAAGCTTGATGTTCTGCGTATATATTCTGGCAAAAAACGCCGTAATGGTCAAAACTGCACCGTAGAGGGCGTAGATCAGAAAAAACATTATCATAAATGGCACATTGATCAGATTCACCATATATGCCATCAGGATCGTCAAAAGTCCAAATAATTCTATAAATGGTGATAATAATTCATACAGAAGATAATACAGATATGAAATATACCCCACCACTCCGAATTCCGGTGCCATGAACATTCTCCTGTGTTTATTTAAGCACTGGAAAAGTCCCAGAAACCATCTCCGCCTCTGCTTTTTTAAGTCACCGATACTGGAGGGACATTGACTCCAGCAAATGGCGTCAGGTATATACCGTATGCCGTAAGGTATTTTATTGATGCGGCAAAAAGCGTGAAGCTTTACAACCAATTCCATATCCTCTCCCATGGTAGACGCATCATAGCCGCCCACACTGGCAACCATATCTTTCTTAAAAAGACCGAAGGCGCCGGATATGATCAGGTTTCCGTTGAATTTGTCCATAAGGATTCGGGAGGCCATGAAGGAACGGTCATACTCCAATATCTGCATTCCCACTATGGGATTCCAGGGCATGTGGTAGTCTACCAGTTCCCCCTCACTGAGCACCGCGCAGTTGGATATCCTTACCAGGCCGCCGACTGCCACAATGGTATCATCCTCTAAAACAGGGCGGACAATATATTTTAAGGAGTCCTTCTGCAGAACACTGTCAGCATCCATGCATATAAAATACGGATATCTGGACGCGTTGATGCCCATGTTCAAAGCATCTGCCTTACCCCCGTTTATCTTTTGGACCAAAGTGATACTGATTCCGTTGACCACCGCTTCATATACATTCCGCTCCTTTTGGCATCTGATCTGACGGTTTATGGGCCGCATTACCTTTTTCAGATGAAAGGCATCCAAAAGCACCTGGGTTGTGGCATCTTTTGACCCGTCATCCACAACCACGATTTCATACAGTTTGTAATCCATCATAAGCAGGGATTTTACGGTATCCACAACCGTGACCTCCTCATTATATGCCGGAACTACAATAGTCACTGGGACATAATAGTCATGGTCAATCTCACTGTGATACCTTCTTTTCTTACTCTCTTTATACAGATCAAGGGAACCGGCGATCACAGAGGCGATCAGAAATGTGGAATATCCCAGCAGGTAAATGACAAATAAGACGCCCACAACCGTATAAAAATATTTAACAAATTCAAACATCTGTCTCCTTCAGCTCCATTTCCTGGCCTTTGATCTCTATTTTCTCTGTGACGTAATTCAGGATCTCTCTGGCGTAACGGTCACGTCCGTTATATACGTCAAATAAATCCTTCTTCTGTATTTTCAGCCCAACGATCAGTGTATCCGCGCTGTTCAGCCTGACATACCAGTTAGAAGCCTTCAGTCCTTCCTTCAGACAATCCACTGTATCAGGTCCCGGATAAGATGACAGCGCCTGAGCCGCAACTGCGGCATATTCCCAATCCAGAAATTCATGGTACCGCAAAAAGCGCTGCAGCATTTCACGTGCCGGCTCATATGGATATTTCCTGAAATAACGGACAGCCTCCAAGCGCAGTTCTTTGTCTTCCGTCTCTTTACCCGCAATTTCCAGGAACTCTTCCCGAAAGTCCTCACCCAGGAACCGGATAAACTGCATGACAGGGAGTATCAGGCGGGGCGAAAATCTGTCCCTGTGCCCAAACAACAGGCGGGCAAGCTCCCCCCTGTCACCGGTGAATTTAAGAAGGCCGTCTGTCAGCAGCTTTTTGCTGTGATAGATTTCGTTATCCTCCATTTTCTCCCACGCGGCAAGCACTGCCTCTTTATTCCCCATCATATAGAGGGCCTTCAAAGCATTTTCCCTGACATACACGCCCTTATTGACAATCATACGAATCATAAAATCCATCAGACCGTCATATCCGGCATGGCCTTTGTCTATTCCGAATTTCTCTACCAGGCTGGCAAAATAGGCCTGTTCAATCTCATCTCTCTTCTCATATACAGGTACCAGTTCCAGGAAAACCCTGCGCATATGCTCCAGGTACTTTTCCGTCCGCGCATTTGGCATACGCCTTTGTATCTCCTCCATGGAAAATTCAAAGGCTCTCAGTTTTTCCAGTTTTCTGAGCCTGCGGACCAACCCAGAAAAATAGTCCTCCTGTGCAGGGCTGCCGTTTTCCATCTGCTGTATCTGTCCGGTGATTTCATCTACCATCTCCAGCCTTTGATGTTCCAGACGCCGTCCTTTATACTTATCAATAAAAATATAGAGGATATTAAACACAAGGACAGCAATACAGCTTGCCATATAGACATATAGGATCACTTCCGGCTTAATTGAAAGTACATGCATTGTCTGCTCCTCCGTGTTCTCTTATTTGTTCCAGATATCCTGCATCATATAATACGACTGTTTCAGCCGTTCATGGTAAGCCGGGTTCTTTCCCCATCCCTTAAGCTCTTTCCATTCCATGCTGATCCTGCTGTCTTTCCCGTTCTCTGTTCCGATCCCGGCATAGATTCCCCGGACAGACAGGTTTTCTATTCCATAATTCTCATAATAATCATCGTGGATCTGCATCTGGGATGGATTGGAGAAATTCAGCAGATCCCAGGGAAGCCGCAGTTCAATATCATCCCCATTTACAATAAAGTCTGACACGGAATTATACTCCGGATCATAGGGATCACCATTGCCATAGGTAAGCCTTCCTGTCTCAAACTTCTCTGACATCCTGTCTTCCTCCTCTGACGCATTCACATTGCCGATCTGAAGCGCCATATAGATCTTGTCAAATACAGGCGTGTCCTTATCCGGCGGTTCAAAAAACGGATTCTCCTCCCCGTATGCCTCACTGTACACCATACGGAAAACATCATAACGCTGCTGCACAAGGACACGGCTGTTCTCCCTGCCGTCCAGTACCACCAGAAAATCAGCCTGACGGTTAAATTTTACATCCTCACCTTCCGCATAATAGCTTCCTGACTTGGGTGTGATATCCAGAGGAATATAGATTTTTTCATTTTCAAGATCCAAATTCTCTTTGTGGACCCGGAAATAGATAAACTTTTCATCATATTTCATGGATAAAGCGTATTCCCCGTTTTCTGAAAGAACATCATCCCCGCTCCACTCCGCTGTATCCCCGTCCGTATAACAGACACTCTCATCTTCCCCCGGATCAAAGGACAGCAAACCGAAAAACTGCTCGTTTGTCTGAAAATCACTCCAGTAGGCAGTCTTCGTCAGATCCACATTTGCCATGGTATTCCAGGTTCTTTTGAACCACTCATCCTGCCAGGAAAAAATAACACTCCCTGCACAGCCCGCTTTTTTTATATCCTGATAACTGGACACCAGAGCATTTCCCTGCTCCTTCTCCGACATGTAGCCCTGGGAACGTGCCGTGTGAAAATCAAGCTGTGCCCTGCCCCTGGACGTTGGCACTCCAAATTCGGAAATGACAACCGGCATCGTGTGATGGCGGTTCAACATCTCAAGATATATGCCGTATGTGTTATAACTGCCATCCTCCTGAAGATAATCGTCCGCAAATGGTATCTCTTCTGTCCAGGAATCATAGTGGCTCAGATAATCCGGATAATAGGAATACACATGGTAGGACGCAAACTGTCCTGAAAGGAATTTGTCTGTTGAGGCAATATGCTCCACATCCACCTTTGCACATTTCATAAACAATTGGTTTATCTCCTCCGGATAGTCCATGGAGTCCGTTGTGGGCCAGTTGGAAAAGGCCACAAGGCGCTGTTCCTTATACTTTTTGCTCTCGTACATGATGATCTGGTCCCCCACCTCCGCAAGCATAGCCTCAAAAGGTGTGGCGTCTTTTGTTGTATACATATACTCACCCTGGTAGGCGCTTTTTTGTCTCTGCATATGGTCCGTATAAGCCACGGTCACATCTTCCCACTCCACTCCAAGGATATAGCCCAGCACCCATTGTGAAATATCTTTTGTATAAGAACCGCTGGCATTGGATGTGCTGTATCCCAGATTCATCTTCTTTCTGCCGTGGATCACATCAACCAGGGTCCGGCAGTCTTCTTTAAAGGTTTTCAAAAATGAATCGTCAAAAGCATCCACGTGTGAATTCTGTATATAATCATTGACCCATACCCCATGGATAATATAAAGAGGGTTTGGATTATTCCTGTTGTATTCATACACGGCCTCATAAAAATCACTGGACAGGATGGTGTACACACGAATGGTATTGGCTCCCATATTCTGGATCATACCGAACCATCTCATATACGTTTCCTTATCAATGGCATACTCCGTGGCAAAATGTCCCGGGATTCCGGCGCCCAGATCCACGCCCTTAATCTCAAAAGGTTCCATCCCTTTTCCCTCATCTACCAGGATTTCCTTTCCCTTCACCGACGTAAAGGTATCCGCCTTTTTACCAGGATGAAGATCAACATAAACGCCCCACCGGTAATATGCCGTATTCAAAAAGAGAACCAGTATGATCAGTGAAACAGCCCCGATCAAAAATTTCTTCAAAGTATGTTTCCTCCGTTAAAGCGTGTTTTAGGCTATCATTTACGATAATTAATCATTAAATTTTTTATTCACAGACTCATGACTGTAAGAATACAGGGCATCTATATGCTTATCCAGCCAGCCCATGCGGCTCACAAGACGTTTTTCATACTGTTCCACAGCCTCTTTATAGGAACCGATCTGGCGCCCCTCGCCCTGCAGCAAGTCATTCTGCGCTTCAAATGTATATCCCCATACCTGAAAATTCCGGTCTATGGCACACCCCAGGTATTCCTGCACCTCTGCCATGTATGTCTTTACATTGTCATCACTGAGTATCCCTTTTCTGAGCTGCCTGTACCGGTCGATCACCTTTCCGGTAAACTTCTCATCCTTGGAGAGCATAAAAAACCAGGTTCTGTTCTGCATGAAGAAACCTGCCATGGACTGCTGGTATTCCATATAGTTATCACAGCAGTTATTAAAATCCCAGACCGACATCTTCAGTTTTCCCGTTATGTCCTTATAAAAGTATGTTGAGTAAATACCTGCATCTGTATTCTGCGTCACCTCATTGATAATATAATAATCCACAAAATTATCTATATCTATAAAATCCCCATAGCCATAGCGCTTTGATTTATAGTCATAGGAGTATAGGGACTTCTCAAATTTGGAAAAATCCCGGCTGATGTGATCCGTTATTTCCGGTGTCAGTTTTTTTGCTCCGGGATATTTGACCTCCACCTTACTTGTCATGCGCCTTGTATACTCCGTGAAGTTGTCAAGATAATCCACATCGTTGACACTCTCTCTGTCCACACAGACAATATAGCTGGACATATTAGACTTTCCGTCATACTCCGTCACCTCTATTCTGCCCTCTCCAACGCTGATCTGCTCCTCCATCACATATACACCCTGGTATCCGCCGTTTAGAAACACCTCACAGAAGCGTACATCCGGTGCCCACTCCATGATCTGTCCTGAGAGATTGTACCACATATAATTCCGCATAAGTGTCTTATCAAGAAAAGGACCATGCAGCACCCAGGTGCTGTCTTTTTCCATTCCCATGACCTCATATCCCTGATCCATGCCGTCCTTATCAATGAACTTGAACAGATATCCGGCCTTATCAAACCGTCTGGAGGAATTTCCCCTGACACGTATCTGTATGTCTGACTCTATCTGGGGAGTGTCTTTCAGTGTGTTCAGCTCCCCTTGATTTTCAATGATCTTCATCTCTGCCCGGATAAAGGTATTTTTCACCTGGCTTACCTTCTGGCCCGTCTCCGGTCTGCCCGGTATGGTCTGCCCCTCTGTCTCAATGCTGACAACCGGAAGATGGGAGGAAAAGGAGGATGGCTCAATGGACAGATTCGTATCCTTCACCTCCGTGTTGTAAGACAGATGCTGCTGCACCCTCACATTCTCCGGCTCAATGAACTTCGCTATTCCCAGCACGGCAAGCAGTGACAGCAGGACTGCTCCCACGTATACCCATTTACTTTTCATTTTCGTTACCCGCTGATCTCATCATTCTGAGTTACAATGTTGACGTATTCAATAGATTCCAGTTCGTACAGCATTTCCGCAATGCTCTTTTCTTTTTTATTGGATATCAGATATGTCTTTCTGGGCATCTCGTATATAAGTTCAATGGATTCCCGGCTGGTATTCTTGACCCGAAGCATGGCTTTTGCCTCAAAATAGTCAAAGACAATGGCCTCGATCCGGCGCTCCATATTCCTGGCTCCCCGTATGATGAGAAGAATCCTGTTGTCATTTTTGACTCTGCCGAGCACCAGCAGAACAAGAAAGACAACTCCGCTTCCCACACAGGCCACCACATAATCACCCACTCCACAGCAGATTCCCACAATGATGGTCCAGAAAATATAAGTGGTATCCCGTGAATCCTTGATGGCTGTCCTGAATCTTACAATGGAGAGCGCACCTACCATACCAAGGGACAGCGCTATGTTATTTCCAATGACCGTCATGACAGTCGCGGTCAGAGTTGTAAGCGTGATAAGGGAAACATTAAATTTTTTTGAATACACTCCCCCTGCATGGGTGAAATAATAGGACAGATAAATAACACCGCCCAGAATAACCGCCACCAGTATGTTCAAAATGATCTGCTCTGTATTCAGGGAACCTGTCTCCTCAAACATGGAATAAATATAATTTTTCATTTTCGTTTTTCCTCTCTTCCTTCAGTCCGGCAGTTGTAAACTAAATAATAGCTTAAAATAAAAAGTGAAGGCTTGCGCTTCTTGACAGACTGTATTTGCTCACGGAGAGGGGGCTTTTCCCCTCCAGACTAACCATCTTCTTAATATAGCTCAACATAAAACCGCTGTATTTCACTTCCATCACCACCAGATATTTATCCATCACAGGATTCTGATTTAAATCCGGTGCAAAAATGCGGAAATCACTCTCCGTTGCTTTGATATCAAAATCAAAAGTGATCCGTGTCTTATTCTCACTTGCTATATAAGCTTTCCTCTGGTACTCCACAATGGATTTTGGACGGTAGAGCATCATGGTCATAAGTCCATAGCATTCCTTCGCAAAAGGGTCCTCATATCCCAGCAGACATCCGTATCTGCCCTGAGACAGCTCTATGGCATCCTCCCTTGATACGCGCAGGGACCTTTTTTTCTGATTATCCCCCTGTTTCTGCTTCATCTCTAACATAGCAAAATCAGAAGCGGGATCATAGGTTCTCAGGCGGATCTTTCTTCGGATCTCCAGCCCGTCTTCCTTCTCATAAAAATCCCTTTCCTGCAGTGTGTCAAAATACAGGCTCCGGACAGCATATCCCGTTACCCCGTTGTGGGGGTCCGGGTGCAGGACCTTCTCAAAAGTATTGTCCAATTTTCTGAACTGTTCATAGGACATCAAATATTTTTTCTCCTGACGCAGTACCTCTCTCATGATCTTCTCCCTTCTCTCAACGTGTATCCGAATCCAGCAGTTCCAATATCGGTTTCAGGTAATGCCAGGAAAATCCCAGATTTTTATTGGGAATTTCTTCCCTGAGATGTCTCCAGCTTTTCTGTACTGCTTCAATGCCGTCCTCGTAATAGGTATTCTTCGGCTCCAGCTCATGGGTGCCCGGCCTTTGCATTTCCGTAATATGGATGATACCCTTTCCGTATTTCTCCGCAATAGCCGCCTCCTCAAAAATCTGTCCCGCCTCATCCGTTTTATCATAGTTCATCACAGCCACAGCGTCACAGCCTGACCGGACCAGTTTTTCCAATGACTGTTCCATGCCCATGGAGTCGTAAAAATTGGGGATACACAGGATTACCAGAAGGTTCTGCTCCTTTGCCGCCTCATAGGCTTTTGCAGCATTCTGCACAAACTGTGCCATCACTGTAACCGGATCGGTGTCCCACCGTTCCAGGAGATATGGCTCCACATCCCATACGATCCCGGAAAATCCCCCTTCCGTGCTCACTTCTTTATTCCATTTCTTCACTGTCTCAACAGCCTGAAGCATTGCCTCTGCGTCCTTCTGAATCGCCCACCGGGAATCTCCTGCCAGATAATAGACATCCTGGCCGGATTCCTTACGCCTTTTCAGATAATCTTTTATCACATCCATATCCGTATCTGACGGTATCTGTTGATAAACAGCCCCACACTCCAGCGTCTCCACAGCCTTTTTTATCTCATCCTCCATATCCGGCAGCAAATATTCCTCTTCCCAGGAAAATATACTGGTCTTACACACTTTGCTTACGCTTTCTCCTGCACTTTTTCTGTCTCTTTGACATCCCCCGGCGCAGCAGACAAGCAAACAGAGTAATAATAAAAACACGGCTTTCCTTCCTTCTGCCATGAATACCTCCTGTTTACCATATTATTTCATTTCTATATTACTTGATTTCTGTATTATTTGATTTCTGTATTATTTGATTTCTATATTACTTTGTATCATTCTGTGATAATTTGTAACTATTCAGCGGATTTGCATGTTTTTTTGCCCACAGCAGTAAAGGTACTGAACAGTTTAATGATTTTATTATAGCATAAGGAATAATGAACAAATATTAATTTATTTTTAAGGCCCTATTCCGACTGCATGGTTTTGTAAAAACGGCTCCCTCAGGCAGCGCAGCAAAAAAGCTTCCCCAAAGAGAAGCTTTTTTGTCTACAGTATAGGGTGTAACAGAATGGATGAGCCAATACCTTCTGTTAAAAAATCGTCTGTACTAAAATCATATAAAATATAGTGCCTCCCGCTATGGACAACAGCATCTGCCGTTTCCAGAGGTGCAGAGCAATGACCAGTATAATGGCCAAAAGTTCCGGTATCCCGTGGCTGCCTGTAAAAACACTGACATTTTTAAGGCAATAGATGACTAAAAGTCCAAAGACAGACGCAGGCAGCACCTTGCCAAGATACTGTATGTATTTCGGAGTTGGTTTTCCGGCCGGAAAGAGCAGAAAGGGCAGAAAACGTGTGAGCATAGTTCCAAGCACCACCATTCCTATGGTTATGATCTGTTGTGTAAGAGTCATTGACAAACCTCCCCGCTTTCTTTCTCAATAGGTTTCCGAAGCAGTGTCAGCACGCCGATCACAGCCAGCATAGCAGGGATCATAAAATTCTCCGCGCCAAAGGCCAGCAGACAGAGAAGAGACAGGCCAAGCCCCAGCAGGGAACTCACATGATTCTTCTCTTTCAGCCACTGCTCCATAAAGATAACTACAAACATAGCTGTCATGACAAAGTCAAGCCCTTCTGTATTAAATTTCAGAAGAGAACCGAATATCCCTCCGAGAGTGGCTCCGGAAAACCAGTAGAGATAGTTCAGCAGTGTCACAAAAAACATAAACCAGCCCTCATCCACATCCTCCGGTATCTTTGCTGTATAATTGATGGTAAAGCTCTCATCGCACATTCCAAAAATCAGAAATCCTTTTTTCCATCCTTTATTTCTGTATTTATCCAGCATGGAAATGCCGTAAAATAAATGCCGGGCATTTATCATCAGGGTCATCACCAAGGCCTGAAGGGGGTTAAAGGCTCCCAGCAGCATATTGACCACCACAAATTCTATGGAACCTGCGAAGATGGTCAGGCTCATAAGCATAGGATACCAAAAGCTGAACCCTGATACATTCATATACATCCCATACGTCAGCCCTACAAACCAGAACCCTGCAAAAATAGGTATGGTATAGGGAAATGCCGCACGGAATGCTCTGAATATCCTCTTTTTCTTTCCTGTCATGTTCTCTTCCCTTCCCCTCATACAGCACTCAGAGCGGCTGTCCAGGAGGACATCTTCTTACCATTGCAAAAGGATACTCCCGCGTTATAATAATGCTTCTCATCTTTGTAAAACAGCGTCTCTGTTCCGGAATACATACCATCCTCAGATTTATAATGGGAAATGATACAGTCACCGATCACCTCAAAACTTCCTCTGAGAACTCCCAGTGCAGGATTATAGGACTTCCAGTTCAATGTATGCCTTTTTTCCGAACTACTGATCTCATAAGTATTAGTAAACCGTACCGGAATGCTGTATTCCACCTCCATAAAACCGTCCAAAGACCATTTTTCCCCGGTGTGGATAATCTCCACTTCGCCTCTGAGGGGAAAACTGCTGCCATTTTCATCATAGTAAGTTCCCTCTGCCTTCCAGCACAGGGAATCGAATATATAACTGTGCTTCATCCTCTCCGCCTCCTTCCTTTGTATCTCTATATCCTGCACAAAAGCTTTTGGCAGGGATAATCAAAAACAACCAGTTCTTCACCCTCTGTAAATCCACAGGAAGCGTAACACTTTCTCGCCGCAATTCCCTTTGGGTCCCCCTCCCGAAATGTGATCACATGGATATCTTCACCCTTTTCAAACCTGGATTTCATTGTGCGGATAAGGTTTTTTGCAATGTTTCTCTTCCTGTATTGGGGATGTACCGCCAAAAGAGTAAGCTCCTTTTCCTCATGTGAGAACAGCAGAAGCCCCGCTGCCGTACCCTCCTCCTCATCCAGAAGCGCCTCCTTATTTTGTGCTGCTCTGTGCAGGGCCTCTGTAAACTCCTGCTCTTTATAGCCGGCAAAATCCTCCTTCACAAGCTCCATCAAAGCCAGGCAGTCTGCCGTATCCTCTAACTCAACATAACGAATCATTTACGCTCTCCCTTCTCTTTTGCCGTTTATAGCATACCGGAATTCCTGCCCTTTGCACAATGCCGGGATCTGCTGAATGGTTACACTTCTCCTATTCTACCAAATTCCCTGAAAAATGCCAATAGTCTGCTGCTTCTTTCTATCTCCGGCCGGCCTGTCTCTGTAACTTCTCACTTCTTTTTGGCCGGTTTTTTCTTTAATTTCAATTCTATTCCCCGCTCAGCGGCTGCAGCCCGAAAAAGCTCTGATGCGAAGGCAGCTCTCTCTTTTTCTGACAGTTCCTCTGTTGCTTTCCCTGATTCTTTCCTCATCTTTTTCTGTTCTGCGATCTGCCTCATAACATTTCTGATATCCTCCAGCTCCAAAAGATTCACTGCCACACAGTAGAAATTTTTCTTTCTCCCGTCATTGTAGTGCTCCAGAAGATATCTCAAAATCTCCACTTTCTCTGCCTGTTCTCTCACATAGGCTGCACTTCCCGCCTCTTGTGCCTTGAGCATATCTTTTTTTCTATTGCGGTGTGTAATAAAACTGTCGTATTCGTCCACTCCCTCATATCTGCTGCAGGGATAGTCCCCGCATTGAAAACAGTATTCCACCCTGTCACGCTCTAAGCTGCATCTGGCAATGGCACAGGACTGATTCCCCTCGCCGCCTCCGCACCCGGGACAGTACCCGCCTATCTGCATGGGACACAACCCGCAGTTCAGCCCGCAGAGCGAAAACAGCCTGTCCTCTCTTTCAAATCCCTTCATCTTGTCCTCCCTTTTCTGCGCCTAAAATCCCTTTTTCTTCAATCCCATGATTTTTACTGCTGTCCAAATCATACCAGATATCAGAAGAATAATAAACGCTGTACTGCATTTATCTGCAGAAAAATAGGTCTCACCCGCGAATAAAGCCGTCACATCTGATATTGGAGGAATCACCCATAAAATAACAGCCAGTACAGGAATCATTTCCAGTATGGCTGCCTTTGTCACTGCTGTCACTGCCAGCAGGAAAGTAAATATGACCGCTGTCTTTCTACTCCTGTTTATCCTGGGATGTGAAATTTCTCCCAGAGAGCTGCCTGAAAATCCACTCAAAGACATGATGAAGAACCCCCAGAGCAGGTCAGCAATACGAAGCGGCCTATCAAAAAGCTGCCCCTGGCTGCAGAGATCCATTATGACCGGAAAGAGAATTCCAATCAAACTGACCATCATTCCCATCAGGAACAGAAATACTGTATGGCTGATGTAATATTTCACTGCGCTTTGCATCCTCAGTATCAGGATCTGTTCAGATACGGCGTTTTCCATATCACAGGCAGTGGCTCCGATCCACACCATCACCAGAAATATAAAAACGCTGGACACCGTCAGGCTGTCGATCACACCCACCGGCTTGGAAGAATAAATACTGTACAATAAAACCAACAGGACAGCCAACGGCATCACTAACCTGCTTGTGCTGAAATACTGCTGTATCTGATATCTCACTGATCCGTTAAACTCCCGCATCACTCATCCCCCTTAATTTCCACCCATGCCGGATCATCTCCAGTATCATCCGGCTGCTCTCATTTTCCTGAATCCTTGCCCTGCAGCCTTCTCCCATGGGCTGAATACATGCCCGGTATTGTTCCGGCAGAGAAGCATTTTCCTGTTTTTCAAACCACAGGATGTATTCTTTGCTGTAAAGCTCTGTAGTTATGTCAACTTGTTTCACTTGTCCATCTCCCACTGCCATTACTGTGTCTGAAATGCTCTTGATCAGATATTTTTCATGGCAGGACATGAGAAGTGTCACTTTTTCTTTTCTCAGTTCATTCATTTTTTCTATAAAAACCATCTGGGAGTCCATATCCTGTCCAGACAGCGGCTCGTCCAGCAGCAGAACTTGTGGTGTCCTCAGCAGAGCCTGTATTACGCCGATTTTCTGAAGGGTGCCTTTTGACAAATCCTTCATAGGTATATTGACCATGTCTGCAAGGAAAAAATCCGAGAACAGTTTTTCACATCTTTTTGCCAGGATTTTGGGCGGAATCCCATCCATCTGACCCATTCGTTTCAGATACTGCCATGGAGTGAGATTCATTTTCGGAAAACGTTCCGGCACATAATGGAACAGCAGTTTATCTCTGTAAACCACCTTCCCGCTGGAAGGCTTAACCAGCCCCGAGATTATTTTTAGCAGGGTACTCTTACCGCTCCCGTTATGTCCTGTAAACACCATGGACTGCCCTTCATATATAGACAGGCCAACCTGATCCAGTATTAATTTATGATTATACTCCTTTGTAATCTTTTCTAATTTTATGATCTCTTTCATCTGCACCTCTCAATGTGTGACCATGACTTTTCCCTTAATGTCACGTTTCTTTACGATATGCTCTTTGTCATCTGCCGCTTTCAGATTATCCTCCAGTACAAAATATTCATCACTGCCCAGTTCTGTCTGTTCCACAAAAAAGCTCTCCGGGTATGTCCCGCATTCCTCGTATAAACTGCCGTCTATGTACACCTTTCCCCGCTTTACTTCCACACACTCTCCCGGCAGCCCTGCCACTCTGGTGATATAATAAATGCCGTCTCTCTCATATACAAGTATATCTCTGCGGCGGGGAACCTCCGCCTTATATGCCCACTTATTCAGTATGTAGTGCTCCTGATCCCTGATCGTAGGAGCCATACAATCACCTGACACAACAGCTCTCTGGAACATGCTTGAAGCAGTCACAAAAATGAGCACACATAAGAAAATAACAAGACAAACAGCTCCTATGCGCCTGTGATGGATCCGCTTTGCTATTTTCCGGTAACGCACCCTCTCATCTGCCTGCTCCCCGCACTTGGTGTCCTCCGCCTTCATATCCTCATAATATTTCCTGCACTCCGCGCATTCCCTCAAATGCATGGAGATCCATTCCTCTGTTTCCTGACTCAAAGCCCCGTCTTCATAGAGCGGCAGCAGATCCCTCACTGCAGGACAGAAACCTTTCTCACTCATTCTTATATTCCTCCATTCTCCCCCGAATCATGTTTTTCCCACGGTGATAAATCACCTTAGCTGAGTTTTCTTTTATCCCCATTATCTCTGCTATCTCATGAAACGACATATCCAAAAAAAGTCGGTAGATCAGCACATCTCTGTACTTTTCCTTCAATTTCATGATTTCCTGTACAATGCGCAGGAACATGTCCTTCTGTTCCGCTTTCTCCTCCATGGTGATAAATTCCCCATCCCTTAAAAATTCAAATTCTATTTTTTCAAACTCTACTGTGATGGGATTCTTTTTGTAATGCCTGCGGCAGACATTTTTTGCAATGCCACAGATCCACGTGAGTATGCTGGAATCTCCTTTATATTTTGGAAGAGAGAGATAGACTTGAAAAAAAGTCTCCTGGGTCAGCTCATCTGCAAGATCCGGATTGGAATTAGTGAGCTTCAGCATAAAGTGATAGACGTACTGGCTGTATTTTTCATATAGTTCCTGAAATTCCTGCATTTTCTCACTCCCCTCTATAAATTAGTACCTGTACTTATAAAATAGTTACAGACGTTTTCTTTGTTCTTAAAAATCCATATATAAAAAGCAGGTTTTGCCAATTCAGTATGAATCGCAGAACCTGCCTGTTAAAATGGAACTGTCTGTTACTTATATGCCTCTGAGTCATGCCTGTTTCTATGACGCAGACAAACTATAATGGCGCCGGCTGTGGCTGCTGCCAGTACAATGAACGGCAGCGTAAAGCCCGGAAAGATATTCCACAGAAAGTTATTCTCAAAGGAAATGCTCCTGAGAAGTACGATCAAGGCAGCCGCTATGAGATAAATGCCGACACAGCTCCAGATACAGAATTGTTTTTCTCTTCTTTTCCTGTTCTCCGCTGCAAGTTCCTGCTGCTGCTTTTCCAGCATCTCTGTCTTTATGGATAGCTGATCCAATTCTGATGGCTTCAGCAGATGATCAGTGCTTACCTGAAAGATTTCGCTGAGAGCCACAAGTTTTTCCAATTCCGGTACAGACTGACCCGACTCCCATTTTGAAACAGACTGTCTGGAGACATTGAGCTTTTCTGCCAGCTCCTCCTGAGTAAAACCATTTGCCTTTCTTAACTGCAGTATTTTTTCTGATACATCCATTTTGTGTTACCTCCTTTTCTTTCCCCAACTATACCAAACAGGACGGTTGCACTCCAGCAACCCTGCTGTATAATCAGGCAGCCGGCAGGTGCATTTAGGGGAAATCCCTCTACTTCAGCTTGGGAAGTATCTCATTCAGCACTTGTGCCGCTTTGTTCAGCTTCTGCAGCTCCTCCTCTGTGAGCTGCTCCTCCAGCATATGTATAAAGACCCTGTTTTTAAGATAATACTCATCCAGATATGCAGATGCCTTCGGCGTAAGCCGGATCCAGACAGATCTTCTGTCCTGCTCATTTCCCACCCGCTCCACAAACTGATGTTCACTGAGCTTATCGATCAGTTTGGTCACCTGCTGCTTTGGAACCTTAAGTTCCTGTGCCAGCTTTGTCATAGTAATAGCTCCGCACATCTTCACAGTCTCCAGACAATAGTAGGTCTCCAGGCTCATCTCCCGGTTCAGCGTATCTTTAAAAGGCTTGATCAGTTTTGAGTGCCAGTTAGGCATTACAAGCAGTAAATTCTGTACAAATTGTTCCGATATTTTTTCAGTCTTCATCCTTCTTCCCCCGTTGACAAATATATTGAAAGGTGTTATTCTAATAAATTAGTAAATAAAATATGACTATCATATTTACTTTACAGTCTTGAAGCTATTATATAACAGATATATTTTTAGTCAAGCCAATCTGTTCATTTGAACCGCTTTGTTAAAAGAATCAAAAAAGGAGATGCAGATATCTATGCAAAAAAGCAAGTGGAACATACCGGATGTGATAAAAGATAACTTCCGTTTCAGCACACTGAGTTTTATTTTTATCATTTTCTACGTAAATATCTTTCAAATCATTTTTGGCCCTGAAAACTCCATTGTCGGCGTCATCTTTACCATCATGATGTCAGCCTCCATGGTACGGGACCTGACTGCTACGCCCTTTCGCCATCTTATGGTTCAGACGCTGGTACTTGTGTGGATGGCACTTGCCGCATACTGGGTCAGTACATTACCCGCTCCCCTGTCCTTTGTCATTAATTTTATCACATTATTGCTGATTTTGTATGCCTATACATATGAATATTCCAATCATATATATTTTCCTTATATTTTATCCTATTTATTCCTGGTATTTATTTCTCCTGTAAATGCCCAGCAGCTCCCCAAAAGAATGCTCGGCATGGCAGCAGGCGCTGTGTCCATTATGCTGTACCAGTGGATCATGGGGAGAAAACGAGTTGTGGAGACTGCCAGGGATGTGCTGACAGAAATGCTGGATGATATTTGCCTTCTCATTTCATACCGGCTTGGAAAGACAGAAGAAAAACCGGACCTGACAGATATACGCCGCAAGCTCTGCCGCCTGGGGAGAACGGTATATGAGCGGAGAAAAAAGGTGCTGTGTATCTCCGATGCCAGCTTCTCCATGGTAGCCGCAGGACGCGGACTGGAACATCTGCTGATCCTTGTCCATGAACTGCCGGAACAACTGTCCCACCATGATACTGCCCTTCTTCTGTATACTTTGGACCGGCTTGCATCCTTCCGCGCCTTTCTCCAGAGGGAGACAAAAGAACTTCCGCCTCTCTCCTCTTCTGATCTTCCTGACGAAAAGCATGGTAAGACAGCTCATCTGTTTTACAACACTCTGCTGTATACACAGGACAGACTTCTGCACATGTCTGACCCTCAAAATAAAACACATTACAAGAAAACCGCTCTCTCCTTAAAGGTACGCCTTCAGGCAGCTCTTGATCTAAGCCCTGTGAGAGCTGTCTATGCCTTACGAACGGCGTTGCTCCTGTCCTGTGCTACCCTGCTGGTCCAATACCTCGGTCTTCCTCATGGCAAATGGCTGCTGTTCACCCTGGCCTCTGTCTCCCTGCCCTACGCAGACGATGTACCCGCCAAGATGAAAAAACGTATTCTCGCAACTATAACCGGTGGTATATTATCTGTAGTGATCTACTCTCTGGTTCCGTCCCCCACAGGCCGTACAGCCGCCATGATGCTTTCCGGATATCTGTCGTTTTATTTTACAGATTACAGGGAAACCTTTGCCTGTTCAACCATAGGCGCACTTGGAGGCGCTGTCTTTATGGGCAGTTTTGGTTTTCAGGCGGTGGGCGGCATGTTCCTGGTCAGACTTGGCTATATTTTTGTGGGCGCCGCTGCGGGATACATAGCAAACTGCATTCTTTTTCCTTACAACCGCGCCAAAGCAACAAGACAGCTCTGGAAAAAATACAAATCCGTCACAGAGCTTCTTGACAAAATTTGTCTCTCTGATTCCATGGATTCCCAGTTGTATTACCATCTGGTCATCCAGGCATACCTGTTGGGAGAAAAGCTGTCCCAAAACGCGGATCTGGAACAATGGGAAGAATTTCCCGGGCTTTTGATCACGTATCAGGAAAAGATACGCAAAGCCCACAGAAAGCTGATCGCGGGACGGGCCAATGCCCCTGTATTTGAAGGCGGACACCTGAGTTAGTGCTGCCTTTTCCCTCTGTTTCCCGGCTTTGGAAATAAAAATGCCGCAGTAGTATATGGCTCAATATAAAATTTGCCATATACTGCTGCGGCTGTCTATCCGATTATTTTTTGTATTTCATATACAGGATCGGAAAGGCATTGCCCTGTTCATCTGTTTCCGTTCTTCTGTAAACTTCAAATCCCATGTGCTCGTAAAATCCTTTTGCCTGTGGATTCTGCTCATTTACACAGACCTCTTTGATTCCACAGTTTTCTAAAAGATATTCCACGATCTGTTTTCCTGTTCCCTGCCCTCTGAAATCAGGGTGGATAAATAACATCTCCAGTTTTTCCCCGTCAACTCCGGCAAACCCAATCACCACGCCTCTCTGCTCTGCGGTAATAAGTGTAGGAATATTTTTGACAGCATCCGGAACATATTCCGCAATCTTCTCAATATCCCTCTCTGTCAGAAATGTGTGGGTCGCAAGGACAGACGCGTGCCATATATCCACCAGTTCTTTTATTAACTGTGGATCACGTAAACTGTGTTTTTTTATTTCCATAGCTTTCTCCCGATCTTTTCTTTGTTTGTTCTGTTTTTCTGCTGCTGAGTCTAAGGATATAAGGATAGTAACAGATCTTCACTATACCCATCTGTCAGTTCAGCCAAGAATCGCCTGATCTCTCCAGCATTTTTTCCGCGGCCTCAGGTCCATAGCTGCCCGGTTCGTATTCATAGACGGGAAGATGTTTTTCGTGATACCTTCTCCTTATATCATCTACATATTTCCAGCTTGCTTCAATCTGATCCCACTGGGAAAACCAAAAGCGCTCCCCTCTGACACAGGCTCCCAAAAGTCTTTCATATGCCTCCGGTGTGTTCATCTGGTTTATGAAAGAACAGCTCTGGCAGAAATCCATTTTTGCCTGGGCGATCTCGTCCTGTTCACCCGGCTTTTTAATATTGAACTGAAGATACACTCCTTCTGTGGGCTGTATTTTAATATTCAAAATATTGGACTGCACCTGAGGCGCGGCAGGTTTAAATACCACAAGGACCTGCATCTCCCTGTGCCCCAGTTTCTTCCCTGTACGGATATAGAAAGGCATGCCTTTCCATCTGTCATTGTCCAGAAAAACTTTCAAAGCTGCGTAGCTTTCCGTCATAGAGTCCTCTGCCACCGCATTTTCTTCCCTATAACCTTTATATTGACCCAGGACAAGGCTTTCCTCAATCTTCTCGGGAGTGTGCAGCGCGGACAGCACACGAATCTGTTCCCTGTGCATCTCCTCCCCTGCCAGCATCAGTTCCCCCGGCTGTTCCATAGCCACAATAGAGAGGATCTGAAACAAGTGATTCTGCACCATATCCTTCATGGCCCCGCTGTGGTCATAGTATCCGCCTCTTGTCTCCACCCCCACTTCCTCAAGGGCTGAAATCTGTATACATTCAATGTGCTCTGCATCCCATACTCCGGAAAAAATAGGGTTGGCAAACCGTATGGTCTGTATATTCCGCACCATCTCCTTCCCAAGATAGTGGTCGATCCGGTAAATGTTATCCGGATGAAAAAAGTTCTCCATTTTTTCATTCAGCGCTTTTGCCGCCGTCAGATTTTCCCCAAAGGGCTTCTCCAGGACCACTTTTCCATAACAGGCCGTTTCTACCCGGGCAAGCCCTGCCACAATGGACGCGAAAAACCTTGGTGCTACCGCAAAATAGAAAATATGGCTTCCGGCCTCCATCTCCCTGTAAAATTCATTGAGCTGTTCATAGGCGGTTTCATCTGTAAAATCCATCTTGTAATAGAAAATACCTGCTGCCAGTCTGTCATAATCCTTTTCTTTATAGGGTAGACGGGCAAATTTTTCCACCCAGTCCCTGGCTATCACCCTGTACTGTTCACTGGTATAATCCCTTCTTCCAATGATGATGACCCGGCCGACAGATTCCGTTTTCGTAGAGACGGACATATTGTAAAGGGCCGGCAGCAGTTTCCGGAACGTCAGATCACCGGTTCCCCCGAATATGGTAAACGTAAGTTTTTTATTCATATCCCTGCCCCCATTCATGGTGGAAGGTGCCTTTCCTGTCAATGCGTTCATAGGTATGGGCACCAAAACAGTCTCTCTGTGCCTGGATCAGATTGGCTCCCACAGGCATTCCCCTGAATGCGTCCAGATATGCAGCGGCCTGGCTCATGGCCGGCATAGGGATTCCTGACAAGATACCGCAGGAAAGCACTCTGCGCAGACTCTCCTGATTTCTGCTGATCTTATCAAGGAAAATTTCGTCCAGTATCAGATTATTCAGCTTGGGATCCTTCTCAAAGGCTCTGGTGATATCATTTAAAAACTCTGCCTGGATAATGCACCCTGCACGAAATATGGCTGCGATCCTGCCAAAATCCAGATTCCATCCGTATTCCACAGAAGCATGAGACAACAGATCAAATCCCTGCGCATAGGCTGCAATTTTCGCCGCATAAAGTCCTTCTCTGACAAGCTTTGCGAACTCGCCCTTCTGCACACCTGTCTTCTGTTCCCCTTCCGGGATTTTCGGCCCCGGGATCACTTTTTTGGCTTCCGCCCGCTGCTCCAGACGGTTTGACATGATCCTGGCATTGCAGGCGGCTGTGATCATAGAGACATTTACCCCCTGTTTCAGAGATTCCAGACTTGTCCACCTTCCGGTGCCTTTCTGCCCCGCACTGTCCACAATGTAATCCACCAGCTGACCCTCTTCAAAATCATCCGCTTCGCTGAAGATTCCGGCTGTTATGCCGATAAGAAAGCTTTTCAATTCTCCTCTGTTCCACTCAGAGAATTCATCTGCCAGCTCCTGATTGGTGAAGCCCCCTGCATACTTTAAAAGCAGGTAGGCCTCTGCAATGAGCTGCATATCTGCATATTCAATTCCATTGTGCACCATTTTTACATAGTGGCCGGCTCCGTCCGGTCCCATGTATGCGCAGCACGGCTCACCCTGTGCTTTCGCGGCGATTGCCTCCAGAATAGGCGCGATCTCCTGATAGGCCTGTTCATTGCCTCCGGGCATAATAGACGGGCCGAAACGCGCACCCTTTTCCCCTCCGGATACTCCCACGCCAAAGTAGTGGATGCCCTTTTTTCCAAGCTCTTCTGTACGCCTTCTTGTATCCTCAAAAAAGGAATTCCCGCCGTCAATGAGAATATCCCCCTCTTCCAGCAAAGGTTCCAACTGGCTGATCACTGCGTCTACCGGCTTTCCTGCTTTTACCATCATCATGAATTTTCTGGGCCGTTCCTGGGAATGAACCAGTTCCTCCAATGTATAAAACGGGATCAGATTTTTATGGGGATGTTCCTTTATCACATTTTCCGTCACTTCTCTGCTTCTGTTATAACCGCCTACTTTAAATCCGTGATCTGCCATATTGAGTGCCAAGCTTCTCCCCATGACTGCCAGGCCTATGATTCCTATATCTGTTTTCTGCATAATCTGCCTCCTTTTATTTATTCCAGTATTACAGAAACCCCCTGAGAGATTTCTGCCCGTCCTGTTATCTTTACTATCTTTCCGCTGTCGAGGTCTCTTTTCATACTGACAAGGCCCCCGCAGTTCCGATTGACGGTCAATAGAAACTGCCCATCCTTGCTGAGTATGAAGTCGCGGGGATGCTCACCCTGACTGGAAACTCTTTCCACCAGTTCCATGTGTTCTCCATCCACTTTTAAGACTGCGATCTGATCTGCTCCCCGCAGGGAAATGTACAAAAAACGTTCATCATCAGAAAGACGCACAGCGGCAGCCGCACATGCCTCCCGCTCCAGAACCGGCAGCATATCCGGAAGCGGCAGTGTCTCCAGAATCGGCAATGTCTCCATTAGATGAAAGCTCTCACCTTTTACTGAAAAACAATAAACCTCATTGCTCCGCTCGCTGACGACCCAGAATTTACTGTGCTCCCGGTTAAATACTCCGTGCCTGGGACCGCTGTTTTCCGGAAAGATCAGTTCTCCGGTTTTTTCAAAATCTGCGGTTCTATCAAAGCACAGGATCCGATCAAGCATCAGGCAGGGCACCAGCATCAGTGTGCCGTGGAATATGATCTGATGACATCCTGCCAAATGTCCTACGGCTATCTTTTTTACAAGGAGCAGTCCATCCCTTTCTCTCGGCCTCTTTTCATATATCATAACCAGTCCTTCGTGATAGTTCGCGGTATATACATATGTGTCATCCTGAAGAATATAACAAGGTGTATGCTTTTCCTCCAATACTTCCCCGAGGACTTCCGCTTTTCCCTCTGAAATATCCAGAAGACAGGTGCCTGCTCGTTCATCCTTTGCCACAGGAACCGCCATGGTACTTTGGAACAGAGATACCCATTTTGCGTCTCTTGCTTCATAAAACAGATCCGGTCTTCCTAAAGTTCCGCTGTCTGTGTCAAATGTAAACCGGTATACACCTTTACTTTTTTCAGAAGCATATGTGCCGATAAATCCATTTATATTTCCCATGACTTCCGCCTCCTGAACTTCCTTTTCTTGCTGATGGATGATGTTCTGTGTTGATATTCCGCCTTTATAGTCTGTTTCGTCTATTTTTCCAGTCGGTTTTTGAATGGCTTTCCAGTACACCTTTTTCGTCTGATCTTCCGGTCGGCCTTTTTTGACTGGCTTTTCAGTATACCCTTTTAGCCTGACTTTCCAGTCGGCTAAATTGGGTTTTCCATAACTTTCACACCAGACTCTGTACCTACCACAATACGGCTGCACATCTGCCTAAAGTATCCGGTCTCCACAACTCCCGGCATATTGTGTATCCATTCTGCAGCAAGGGATATATCTGTATCCTGTAAAAACTTTATATCCAGGATATAATTGCCGCTGTCTGTCAGATAAGGTCTGTCTTCCCGCATACGCAGGACCGGCACTGCCCCCATATCTGTAATTTTTTGTTTGACAAAGGGCATTCCAAAAGGAACTGCCTCCACAGGAAATGGAAAAGCCCCCAAACGCTCAACCAACTTGCTCTCATCCATGATCCAGATGACCTCTTCTGCCCAGGATGCAATAATCTTTTCTCTTAAAAGTGCACCGCCGCCGCCTTTGACAGCTCTGAAATCTTTATCTATTTCGTCCACACCGTCAATTGCCAGATGAATCTTACCTGTCTGTTCCGGATCAAGCAGCGGTATTCCCAGAGACGCCGCCAGTTGTTCTGACTCCCGTGATGTTGCGATCCCATAAAAATGAATGCCTTCAGCGTATTTTTTACCTGCTTCCTGAATCAGGTAATGGGATGTCGTCCCAGAACCAAGCCCAATGGTCATACCTTCTTTAATATAATCTGCTGCAGTCCTGGCTGCCTGATGTTTTTGCTGCTCTTTTTTGCTGTTCATTTTCCCACCCCTTTTTGTTATTCCCCAAATGAATGATTCTCACTCTTTTGCGCTTGATGTATATGTGAGTATAATAGCATTAATGTAATTACATTTGTTACAGTTATTTTTGTCAATGTATTTTTTTGTTTATATAAATAAAGCCATAGCTTTAAAAATGAAAACATTCATTTATAAAGCTATGGCTGTACAAATCACACGCTCTATTCTATTTTGTATAAATGCAGAATATACATAGATTACTCACTGTTTAATTACTGTTTAATTACTGTTTAATTACTTTTTAATTACTGTATATATAGAATGTTCTGCCAGTCATAATAAGATATCCACTATATATAACAAAGGATATTCACTGGTCATATAGAAATAGTTCTGTATACCTCTTATTTTTCCGTAAAAAATCAAAACGTAAGGTTATTGTCAAATAATCAAAAAATCAGAGTGTATCTGAAAATTGCTTTCAGCATGCTGTGCGTCACAATCTACGGAAGATTTGGCTCTAATGGGGCAAGCGCAGCGGACTGCGTTGACCGAATTGGAATCAAATATGACGCAAAGTGGGGCGTACAGATTACCGGAACGTATTTTCAGACACACTCGCGCGTTTCGGATCAAAGAATGCAGTCTTTCTTTTCGAGTATGGCTTCTGCGGCTGCACATGCCGGACAGTCACAGTATTTTGCTCCTGCGGCTTTGATCTCCTTGGCGTGTGCTGCAACATTCTTCGCTTTATCAGCGCCGAAAACCTGTGCACCGGCATCAGATTCTGCGAAAGCGATGAGACCGTCAATCGGCATAATATCCGCTTCCAGCTCAGCTATGTATTTTTTGGTCTCTTCTGCCTCTTTTTCCGTTCCAAGAGCATCCAGCCAGGCCTGAGCTGCTGTCTTTGCCTCACTGCTGCATGATGCCGCATTCATTAAATCATGTGTTTTCTCAACAACAAAATCTAATACTGCTTTTTCCATAATTGAAATACCTTCTTTCTTTTGGAATATCTATATTCTAACATAAAGTCCAGATAAAAAGAAGATGTGTACTTTATTTAATATTTATTTTATATTTTAACTCATAACTTGGCAGTTTCCTGGTTACTATTCAGCTATTCGGCTTCATAGCAGCAAAATCATGCACACAGACTGCAAAAACTGCAGTCTGGCCTCGGTACTATCTCACCGGTTCATAGTTAATCTGCGCTTCCATGTCAGTGGCTTCCAGCTTGAATATAACAGGTCTCAGCCCGTCGTTGCAGCTGCAGACAGCCACCCCTGGCTTTCTAATCCAGTCTCCATAATAAAAAGTCTCACTGCCGGCTCCGTGAGCCAGTGCAAATACATATTGATAAATGGCCTTCCACGCCTCATCACATAACCCTTCCGGTTTGGCATAGTCTGCATAAAATACCTGTCCGGCTTTGAGCATAGGACAGGCCGTAAGCCCTTTTACCCCATATTCTGCGGCTAATTCCTTGTCTAATGTTGTTTTCAGCACTGTAATTTTAACTTTCTTCATCAACTAATTTCCCCTCCATGAGTGTGTAAAAAACTACTTTTTGCAAGATGCGCGTCACCGCCTGCAGGATATCTGCGGAAAATACAATTTATTGCTATTCACCAAATTTTAATGACATAAACACATCTGCCGTATAATTGGTATTGTATCTTTCCGTTCTGATAAACCCGGCTTTTTCATACAAAGAAATAGCCTTTTTACTGGATGATAATGTATCAAGAAGTATCTCCTGATATCCATCCTGCTGTGCTTTTGTTATTGCTGTCTGCAGTAATTGACAGCCTAATTTCATCCCATGATATTTTTCCAGAAGATATAAAGATTTTAATTCGCAGCGCCTGGCATCTAATCTCTTTAGAGCGACTGTACCAATTATGTTCTCATCATCAAACAGACACCAAAAATCCTCAAAAGAATCATTGATATTGCAGTACATTTTATGGCGTCCCGTTAATTCTAATTTTCTGCCAGACTGCGGCAGGCATTCCTGCAGAAATCCTACTAAATAATTTTGGCATTTTATATCATAGCTCTGTATTGTGAACATTTTACTCCTTAAACAATCTTATAACCTGCTTTTAACAGAATATCTAATGCTTTATCATAATTCTCTTGTTTTACAAGAATGTAGTCCGTATTATAGGTTGATATTGCAAAAATACCAATTTTATTATCTGCCAGCAGAGTGGAAATCCTCGAAAGAATACCTATAAGAGAAAAATCCAAAATCCCCTGTATTCTAAACGCTTTCCAACCATTGTCGCATACCGTCGCATTACTTGGCACATTGTCCGTCAGACACACTAAGGACTTTTCCTCATCCGTCTTTCCAATAAAGCAGTATTCACTGTCGAAATCTGTTTGAGAATAATCGTTTACCCTGCAGACAGAAAAATTATAGTCGATTTTTTTGAGTTCCACATTTTCTCCTTTTATATTCAAAGTTTTTAATTTAGTTAAATTGAAAGTTTCCTCTTTTAAATAGACATTAATAGGAGAGGATCCAAAGCATTCATAAAAATGGCCGGCTCTCCTGTTTTCTTCAAAAATCCCCAGAAAGACATCTCTATATTCCTGCTTGATTCATCCCATTATGGCTGATCCCAAGAATTTTTTTCATATCCTTTGTCCAGACAACCAAATATTGTTAAAATATATTAAATGAGCAGACAGCTTTTCTTCTCAATTTTGTCTTTTATTACCGAAACGGTTTCTTCAATAGAATGATTTGTTGTATTTATAACATTGGCTTCATAGCTGTCTAAATGATTAAATTGTCCCCACATGGTTTCTACTAATTGTATATTGACTGCCATACTTAATTTTGAGCGTTCAACAGCACGTTTCATTGTTTCGTCCTTGCCCGCCCTTAAAATAATATAGTGTACTTCATAGTTCTCACGGGCGGTTTTTATCCAAGGCTCCAAAAACCATGGTCCAACAATTCCATCCACTATGACATCATACCCACCTCGCACATATCGTTTTGCCGCTTCCAGAAAAGCTTCGATAATGATCAAATTCTGTTCGTTTGCCTCCGGCAAATATGGGGGGACTGCACCCTTACAAAGATAGTGATAAAAATCATCTGTATGCATGTGCACAGACTTTTCCAAGTCGGATTCCATTGCAATGACTGACGCTGTTGTCGTTTTCCCGGTTCCCGGTGGACCGGTAATTATGATCATTCTTCCTTGCTTCGTCTCCATATTATTCCTTCTCCTAATAAATACCTGTTTTTTAACGAATTATATCAAACCACAAAGCTGTCCGACAAATCTCCGTTCTTTCTATCCCTTATCTGCTTTCTCTGCGAATGCGGATGAGCTGTAATACATCCTGGTAAACTTCATCGTCCGAATACAGATCGATCATCAGCCATCTCTGGCCGTTTCCTTCCTTCGTATTACGGTATAGCTCCTGAAGTTCTCCGGAAAGATATGGAAGCATATTCTCCACACGCTCCTTTTCTTTATTACTCACCACAACCAGCACAGTAAAATATTTGTTTTTTGGATAAACCACACATAACGATTTTCCTGCTTTCCTGAACTTAACATTCCAGCCGCGCGCCCATACATCTTTGCTGTATTCGATTTTTCGGACTGCCTGATATTCCTCGTCCATGTACCGGCAAAACACTTCAAATAATGGCAAACCAATAGAATCCCCTATTTCTGCAATAGACGGACTATAACCCATATCCTTAATATCAATCATAATGAATAAAATACTCCTTTATTTCCAGTTTAGCTTTCTCTTCTTGCCTTTTCCATTACCACACCTTGTACTGGCACTCACTGCACTCGCCGTCATGGATTGATATAATACCGCCGCATTTTGGGCAAGTATATTTTTCTCTCTGTTTCTCTAAAAATTCCGGCAATCCCTGTTCTTGGACAGTTGTGCTGTTTTCTATAAGGCTGGCATGATATCGGGTACGATAGCTTTTATCCAACGCCTTTATCTGCCTGCATGGGTAAAAAGAACATTCAAAACAATAGGTGAGTTTCCGCTCTTTTGCACAGTCTTTGATTTTACACTTCCTGCAATGTTCCGGCTTTCCCAAATCACTCTTATGACAGCCTGCACATGGCCTCTTATGGTAACAGTGTTTGTAACACACCAGGCAGTTCATTCCACATGGTGCAAACATAGCAGTCTCTGTTTTTTCCGGCATTTTCATATCCCTTCGCTCCTCTATAGAAAGGGCATGAACACCTATTTTAAATATTTGTCCATGCCCCTTCTCACTTCATCCTACAGCTTGATACATCAATATCTTATCACAATTAATATGCCAACTGTATGTCATGTTTCCAATTCTTTTACCGCTGATTCAGAAACATGCCTATAACTTCTGCTGCTTGTTCTGCATTAGACAGAATCGCCGGATGTGCTCCTTCTGGAAACACACAAATTTCAGCTCCTGTTTCTTGGACTATTGCGCAATACTCCTCCTGAAAATCCGCTCTGGACATTTCATCCCCTTTACTCCCCATAAGCAGGAGCGGAGCCTGCAGACTGCTAAGCGGTCTTGTGAATAGCGGAAGCTTTTCCTCTGCGCATTTGACCAAAGCTGTTGTGTCCATATCCACAATACACTCCCAGTCCTCTCCCTGGCACCAACGATAAAACTCAACTGCCATCTGGTCTGTCCTGGAGCTTGTACGCTCCTGAATCAGATTTTCTGAAAAGTCATCTGCCAGTGTCCTTCCGTCAAAGCTGTCAGCTACCACCTTGCCGACCAACTCCGGACGCTCTAAAGCTGCATTTATGGCAACCCAGGCGCCGCCGCTGGTTCCTACCAGATTCACCCTCCCCAGCTTCAAATGTTCCAGCAGTGCAACTGTCTGCCTTGCTTCTTCGATCCAAAGATCTGCCGGGAATTCTTCCAGACGTTCTGACTTTCCATGCCCCAGAAAATCAATGAGGATCACATGAAATCTGTCCTCATATAACGGCATGAGTAATTCAAACATCTTGGAAGATGCTGTATTACCATGTAAAAACAGCACAGGTTCTCCTTTTCCTGCTTCGGTATAATAAATCTTTTTTCTTTGATAATAAAAATATGACATGATCTGCCTCCTAATCGTACCTCAGTTTTTTGTTTCCTGATTAGCAAGGCTTGTAAAACACCAACACCTTGCCGTTAGTGCCTTTTCATCCAAATTCCCATATTTTGCATCCTCTCTTTCCTGATATGCATTCAGTATACCATATGACGGTGTAGAATCCACTAATTTTTGCTTTTATATATACAAATTTGTGCTTTTGGACTGGAGTATAGTCTTTCTGATTTGATTGTTTCACATAAAAAATAAAGGTTTTGCTCTGTGGTATCATTTTTCTGAAAACCACAGAACAAAACCTTGTTATTTGCCCATATAAATTTTCTCTTCGCTTGCGATATTTGCAACAGAGTTTCTATCATTTCTTTTGAATATTTCTATTTTGCAATATGGACAAATGCTATACTCCATATAATTACCCTCTCATCACTTTTATTTTATCCATTCCTCCCCCGCTAATGGAAGATAAACTTCATAAGTTTTTTGATTCAGCCGGACTTTCTGCTCTGTTATCTCAAATATTCCTTCATCCATTAAGTCACTTCAACTTCCCCAAATTACCCCTTCATAGTAATGATGCTATCTTACGACTTATGGGACAAAAGTACAACTGTCTCAACGTGCACCCCAGCCGGAAACATGTCACAAACCGCCACTCTCCCCAACTCATACCCCTCACCGCACAAAATCTTCAAATCTCTTGCCAATGTAGAAGAATCACAGCTCACATATACAATCCTCTCCGGCTTCATCTCCAGCATGGTTGTGAGCAGTGCCTCATCACATCCCTTTCTCGGCGGATCCACTACGATAACGTCTGCATAAATCCCCTTTTCTTCATACTCCCTTGGCAGAACCTCCTCTGCCTTCCCCACAAAAAACTCTGCATTTTCTATCCCGTTCAGCTCCGCATTCTTCTTCGCATCCTCTATAGCTGCTGGCACGATCTCTACTCCATACACCTGCTTCGCCTTCTGTGCTAAAAACAGTGAAATCGTTCCAATCCCACAGTACAGATCCCAAACTGTCTCTTTTCCTGTAAGACCGGCATATTCCAGAGCCGTCTCATAGAGCTTCACAGTCTGCACCGGATTGACCTGATAAAAGGAAAGAGGTGAAATCTGGTATTTTACATTTCCGATATAATCCGTAATATAATCCTGTCCCCACAGCGGAATGATCTTATCCCCTAAGATCACATTGCTCCGCTTTTTATTCACGTTCGCCGTGATACTTGTCATTCCTTGAATTTTTGTAAGCTTTTCGATCAGTCTTTCCTTTTTCGGAAGACTCTCCCCGTTGATAATAAGGCATACCATAATTTCTTTTGTGGTAAAACCATAGCGGATCAGTGCATGGCGGATGAGTCCCTTTCCTGTCTCCTCATTGTACGGCTCCACATGATTTTCTTCCATATAGGAGATGATCATGTCCAAGATTTTCTCATTTTCCTCTACCCCCAGATAACAATTCCTGTTGGGAATGATGGCGTGGGTTCTGCCTGCATAAAATCCTGTCACAATATTGCCGTCTTTATCCTTCCCAAAGGGAAACTGGGCTTTATTTCTGTATCGCCAAGGGTCATCCATGCCCATTACCTTCTCAATGGCAAAATCCTGAAATCCTCCGATATGGCGCAGGTTCCCATCCACCTTGTTTCTCTTGAACTCCAACTGTTTTTCATAACTGAGAAACTGGAGCTGGCATCCTCCGCATGCTCTGGCCTTTGGGCATTTCGGCTCCGTCCGGTCAGGGGACGGGACAAGCACATTCATAAGGCGCGCAAAACCATAATTCTTTTTCGTCTTCATGATTTTCGCTTCCACTTCGTCCCCGATCACAGCATCCTTGATAAAAAGCGTATATCCGTCCGCTTTTCCGATTCCGGAACCGTCATGGCTCATATCCTCTATTTTCACTGTGACCACATCATTCTTTTTAAATTCCATCTCTGCTTCCTTCCATCCATATGATTTCCACGGTCTGCATTGGCCCAAAAAGGGAGTGGCTTCTGCCCAATGGCTGTCTGCCGCTCCCCTTTTTATAATCAGTCAGGCAGTGCTTTGCTGCCCGGCTGGACTGCGAGGTCAGAAATATTATCTTTCCTCCTACTCCTCACAACCGCTCTTTCTAAGATTTGACTCAAACAGCCGGTTATATCCCAGCCACTCCTTATTATCTCCTGCTGCCCGGAAGATTTCCGTCAAGGTCTCCATCTTGGCATCCGTATTATCTGCAAGGTTCAGTGCCACTGCCTCCGCAAGAGCAGGTTTTTTTGGTGAACCATACTCCAGCTCACCGTGATGGGCCAAAATACAGTGCTTCAGCTCACTCTCCAGCTTCTCCGGAAACCCGGGAATTTCACGGGCCTTATCATGGATCATCTCCGCTCCGATCATAATATGTCCCAAAAGCTGTCCGTCATCCGTATAATCGTTCATAGGAAAAGGGCTGAGTTCTTTTGTCTTGCCGATATCATGAAGCATAGCTGCTGTTATGAGCAGATCTTCATTGAGAATGGGATATGTACTGCAGTAATAGCTGCAGAGCTTAACTACACTCAGAGTATGCTCCAAAAGTCCTCCGATAAACCCGTGGTGTACGGTCTTTGCAGCGGAATTGCCTTTAAATGCTCTGATAAATGCCTCATCTTCCGCAAAAAAACTATGCAGAAGACGTGAGAGATAAATATTTTTCACTCCGCTTACAAAATTCAGAAGCTCGCCGTACATAGCTTCCACACTTTTATCACTGACCGGAAGATAATTTCCGGGTTCATATTCACCCTCGGATGCCTTGCGGGCACGCTTGATGCTCACCTGCAGAGAGCCTTGAAAACTGGTCACATCTCCCACAACATCCACATAATCCAAAGTATCAAAATCGTCGATCCCCAGTGAATTGGGATCCCAGATCTTCGCGTCTATAGTACCTGTCTTGTCCTGTAAAATCACATTTTCATAGGGTTTTCCGTTTTTGGTGACTGCAGGCTGCTTGTGTTTGCACAGATATATTCCCGCCAGCTTTTCGCCTTCATGCAGTTCATTGATAAATCTCATATTTTAACCACCGGCGCGGTAAAATCCGGTCCGCCGCCGGTTCTGTGTGTCCATTTCACACAGAATCCTTTCTTTTTATGATGTCCCCGATTATAATGCCCCTAAAGTCACTTCAAAAGTGACCTCCACATAACCTTCTGTTCCCTGGCGCATTGCCTTGACTTCTATGACAGATCCGGCTTTGCAGGATTTAAGCTGCTGCTGGTAGCCCTTTACTGTCTCCACCTTCTCTTTGTTGACCTCCACGATCACGTCCGCATTCCGGATATCGGCCTGCATGGCCGGTGAATCCACCTCAACGCCTTCCACAAAGACACCTTTGGGAATACCTTTCTTCTCTGAAATCTCTGTGGTGATCGTCTGTCCCGTGATTCCCATATAGATAATATCCTTATTATTGGACAGGTTTTCAATCAAATCCTTTGTCTGGGAAATAGATAAGCCTGTAATGATATTTTTTGTGTCAGCCTTGGCAAAAGACTGAGCGATCACGCCCACAACTTCCCCCTTCAGATTCACAAGGATCCCGCTTCCGTCCCCGCTTCCCACAATATCCGTGGTGAGAATGCCATACTCAGCGTCCACTTTTGACACAGAATTGGTGGTAGAAGTCACAACTCCATAAGCTACAGAATCACTATACCCCATTGGGCTTCCAATTGCAATAACAGGTTCGCCCTGATTTAATCCGTAGGAGTTTCCAAGAGGCGCTGTTATGATTTTTTCCTTTGTCTCCGCGGGAATATCAGACACAGGAACCTTCAGAATGGCAAATCCTGTATTTTTATCAGCTTTCTGGAATCTGGCATCCACCATACTTCCATCACAGAATACCACCTGTATCCGATCCACATTCTCCACGATCCTGTATTCTGTGAGTATAAACATCTCCTGCCCGTTATCCGCAACGATCAGTCCGGATATCTGATTCTCATAGGGTGTTTGAAACCAGTCCTCATCCTTTTTGCTGCCGATCACAGTGACCATGGCTTTTTTAGGTTCTTCCGCCTGCTTGAGGATCTCTGTATACAGGTTCTTATAATCATCCAGCGTGATTTCTCTTGAGTCCACCTGGGCTGCCTGGCTGTCCTCCCCAGCATTGTCTCCTGTCTGCTGTTCTCCCTGCCCGTTATCCTCAGAAGACGGTTCCTCCTGAGTCCCGGGTTCCTCGTCTCCCGGAATATTTACATAGGGAACCTCTTTGCTCTGCACATTTTTCTCTATCTTGGGTTCCACATAGGCAAATGTCAGTGCAGCCGCAAGGCCGAACAGAATTCCGCCGGCCGCAAGAAAGCCGGCATGTCTGGCCAGCTTTTTCTTATCAATAGGGCGCTCTTTGATCGTCTCTTTCAGGAACTCGTAATTATCTGCTCCGGTGTCCTGTTCCTGTTTTTCATCATCGTGCCTTAAATTTTCTTTTTTTCCATCATCCATAACACATCTCCTGCCGCTCTGTAAAAGATGCAATAAACTTTTTATTATTTTACCAGACAGATGTGAACAATTTATGAAGAAGCAGAAAATTATTATTGCTGTTCACCATCAATAAATTATTTATAACAGTTATTTTCCCTGTATTCAAAAAGCACCTTTTCTTTCCGCCCGTTATGAGGTAGAATAAGAATATCTGTATTATGGCCATAGTATGCCATAGCAGAACCGGACATATGAATCTGATACTTGAATTCCCAGCACAGACGGCGCAGTACATGCGCAGGTCTGTCTGAACTGTTATAAAAGGTGAAATGTATGAATGAAAAAGCATTAAAAACTCTGGAGTATTATAAGATCATAGAACAACTGGAGAGCTTCGCCACCTGTTCCATGGGAAAAGCTCTCTGCCGAGAGCTGACGCCTCTGGATGATATAGGCAGGATTGAAGTTATGCAGCAGGAAACTGCAGATGCCCTGGCTCGTATCTACCAGAAGGGCAGTCTGTCCTTTGGCGGAGTAAAAGATGTGCGCGGCTCCTTAAAGCGCTTGGAAGTGGGAAGCACCCTGGGCGCCGGAGAACTGCTGGCTATCTGCTCCCTTCTGGAAAATACAAACCGTGCCAAGGCATACTCCAGAAAAGAAAATGAGGACGAACGCACCGACTCCCTGGACGGCATGTTTGAGGTACTTCAGCCCCTGACCCCTCTGTCTGCTGAGATAAGGCGCTGTATCCTCTCCGAGGAGGAGATTGCGGACGACGCAAGCCCCGGGCTTCGTCAGGTGCGCCGCTCCATGAAAAATACCAATGACAAGATTCACAGCCAGCTTAATTCCATTGTAAACGGCGGTTCCCGCTCCTATCTGCAGGATGCTGTCATCACCATGCGAAACGGCCGTTACTGTATTCCGGTAAAGGCAGAGCATAAAGGCCAGGTTCCGGGCATGATCCATGACCAGTCTTCCACCGGCTCCACCATTTTTGTGGAACCAATGGCAGTTGTAAAATTAAACAATGACCTGAGAGAACTGGAGATCAAAGAACAGCAGGAAATTGAAATTGTATTGTCCAATTTAAGCGAATTGGCCGCTGAGAATCTGGAACTTATAGACGACAATCTGAAGATCATGGTGGAATTGGACTTCATCTTTGCCCGCGCCCTGCTGGCAAAATCCCAGAATGCTTCAGAACCGGTATTCAACCGGGAGGGGATCATTGATATCAAAAAGGCACGCCACCCGCTTATTGAAAAACACCAGGTTGTTCCCATTGACGTGCGGCTGGGTGAATCCTTTGACCTGTTGGTAGTCACCGGACCCAATACAGGCGGCAAGACCGTCTCTCTGAAGACTGTGGGGCTTCTGACCCTGATGGGACAGTCAGGTCTTCACATACCTGCCTTTGACAATTCCCGCCTCAGCGTCTTCCAGGAGGTATACGCAGATATCGGGGATGAGCAGAGCATTGAGCAGAGCCTCAGTACCTTCTCCTCCCATATGACCAATGTAGTGCATTTTATTGAGAAGGCGGATAAGAATTCCCTGGTGCTCTTCGATGAGCTGGGCGCCGGAACAGACCCCACAGAGGGCGCAGCTCTGGCCATCGCCATCCTGTCCTCCCTGCATGAGCGGGGTGTGCGTGTCATGGCAACCACACACTACAGCGAGTTAAAAGTCTATGCCCTCTCCACACCAGGCGTGGAGAACGCTTCCTGTGAATTCGATGTGGAGACCCTGCGTCCCACTTACCGGCTGCTCATAGGGATTCCCGGAAAGAGCAACGCTTTTGCCATTTCAGGTAAACTGGGGCTGCCGGAATACATTATTGACCGGGCAAAAGAGCAGATCAGCCAGGAGGACGAATCCTTTGAGGATGTGCTGACCAGCCTGGAACAGAGCCGTATCACCATCGAGACGGAGCGGGAGGAGATTGCTTCCTATAAGGAAGAGATCAAGGCCCTGAAAGCACAATTGGAAGAAAAACAGGATAAGCTGGAACAGCGGAAAGAGCGTATCATCGCCCAGGCCAACGAGGAGGCCCACCGTGTGCTCCGGGAAGCCAAAGAATACGCGGACCAGACCATGAAAGTATTCAACAAAGCCGGAAAGGAAACTCTCTCTGCCAAGGAACTGGAGCAGAGACGTTCCGAACTGCGCAAAAAGATGGATTCCGCAGGCAAAAAAGTGGCGCTCAAAACACCACCCAAGAAAACGTCCACACTCCGCCCGCAGGATTTATCTCTGGGCGACTCCGTTAAGGTCCTGAGTATGAATGTAAAGGGAACCGTAAGCTCCAAACCCGATGCAAAAGGAATGCTTTTCGTACAGATGGGTATCCTGCGCTCCAAGGTGCACATTTCTGATCTGCAGCTTCTGGATGAACCGGTCATCACAGGTCCGGCACTCTCCAAAACAGGAGCCGGCAAAATAAAAATGAACAAATCCGCCTCTGTCAGCACAGAGATCAATCTCCTGGGCAAAACCGTGGATGAGGCAGTGGCAGAATTGGATAAATATCTGGATGACGCATATCTGGCACACCTGAACAGTGTCCGTGTTGTCCACGGAAAGGGCACCGGCGCCCTCAGAAAAGGGATCCACAACTATCTGAAACGCCTGAAATATGTAAAAGACTATCATCTGGCTGAGTTCGGCGAGGGGGACGCCGGAGTCACCATAGTAGAATTCAAGAAATAAACCATAGGGGGTATATAATGGCTGCGAAACAGAAAATACTAATCGTTGACGATGACAACAATATTGCAGAGCTTATCTCTCTGTACCTCACCAAGGAATGCTTTGACACCATGATTGTCAATGACGGTGAGGAGGCGCTGAAGGCATTTGCCTCCTTTGGCCCCAATCTCATTTTACTGGATCTCATGCTTCCCGGTATGGACGGCTATCAGGTCTGCCGGGAGATCCGCCACAAATCCAATGTTCCCATTATCATGCTCTCCGCAAAAGGGGAGATTTTTGACAAGGTTCTGGGACTGGAGTTAGGGGCTGATGACTATATGATCAAGCCCTTTGACTCCAAGGAGCTGGTGGCAAGAGTAAAGGCTGTTCTCCGCCGATACCAGCCCACTGTGGCTCCCGGAAACCAGCCCTCAGGAAAATACGTGGAGTATCCGGATCTGGCGATCAATCTGACCAACTATTCTGTTGTATACTACGGAAAACAGGTGGATATGCCGCCAAAAGAGCTGGAACTTTTATATTTCCTGGCTGCTTCTCCCAATCAGGTATTTACCAGGGAGCAACTCCTGGACCACATCTGGGGATATGAATACATCGGTGACACAAGAACTGTGGACGTACATATCAAACGTCTCAGAGAAAAAATAAAGGATCACCCCGCCTGGTCCATCAGCACCGTATGGGGTATTGGTTATAAATTCGAGGTCAAAAACGGATGAAAAAATCGCTTTATATCAAGTTTGTGGCATTCTTCCTGATTCTGGGGTTTATCGGATTCTTTGCGGTTTCCATGATAGGCCCCTCCCTGGTGGAAAACCATCTGGAGGATGTCTACAGCGGAGATTTATACCGGGAGGCTTCCTCCATTGCGGAGAACAGGGCCTCCAAATATTATCAGCAGCAGGCGTCCCTGGACAGTGTTGCCATGAACCTGAAGACCCTGTCCATCTATCAGGATGCCGAGATCTGGCTGATCAGTCCGCAGGGAGAAATCCTGTTGAGTACATCCGATGATTTTTCCGAGGATGAGAACAGGACCATAGAACATTTTAATCCGGGGCATTCCAGCGGTTCCTACTACCAGATAGGCTGTTTTTATAATGCGTTTGATGAGGATCATCTCAGCGTCATGGTGCCTGTCACCTGGAAAATGTCCATTCAGGGCTATGTTGCCATGCATCTTCCCATGTCCATTTTGCAGGAGCAGGAAAACGATATCATGAATATCATCTACATCCTGATCCTGATTCTTTTTCTGGTCATGCTTCTCATGCTGGCTGTTTTCTCCTTCATGGTCTATCGTCCGCTCAAGAAGATCATAGCAGGAGCCGACCAGTTCGCCTCAGGAAACTTAAAACACAACATTCCGGTACATACCAGGGATGAAATGGGCTATCTGGCGCTGACTCTGAATTACATGTCCGATGAACTTGACAAGACAGGGGAATACCAGCGGAAATTTGTCTCCAATGTATCCCATGACTTCCGCTCCCCTTTGACTTCCATCAAGGGCTATACAGAGGCCATCCTGGACGGCACGATCCCCCCTGAGCTTCAGAACAAATATCTGAACATTGTGGTGTATGAAACAGACCGGCTGTACAAACTGACCCAGAGCCTGCTCACACTGAACGATATGGATGAGAAGGGCAGGATGCTGGAATATACAAACTTTGATATCAACAATACCATCAAGACTACAGCCGCGGCCTTTGAGGGCATCTGCAGGGAAAAACGCATTTCCATTGAACTGCTGCTCACAGGACAGACCCTGTACGTCTCCGCGGATATGGGCAAAATACAGCAGGTTCTATACAACCTCATAGACAATGCCATCAAATTCAGCCCTGCGGACTCCATCATTAAAGTGGAGACTACCATAAAACACGAAACCGTCTTTGTCTCCGTAAAAGATTCCGGCTGCGGTATACCCAAGAGCAGTCTCCCAAAGATCTGGGACCGTTTCTACAAGACAGATCCTTCCAGGGGAAAAGACAGAAAAGGTACCGGGCTTGGGCTTTCCATTGTCAAAGAGATCCTCAATTCCCACAACCAGCATATCAATGTGATCAGCACAGAAGGTGTGGGCACGGAATTCATCTTTACCCTGTCCAAAGGAACGGAAAACAAAAATTAAAAACGGCAGGCAGCCGGAACCGTCCTATATCCATTTGGTTCCGTCTGTCTGCCGTTCTTTTTCTATTTGGGCCATTTATTTTTCCATTTGCGCCCTGCTTCATATCTCTTAATATAAAGGCATTTATCTGGCCGCAGGCCTTTGTTATTTCCAGTCATACCTAGTCAGGTGTCCCTCCATCTGCATATGGTCAAAATGATTCTGACGCAGCGCCTCATAGAGTACAATAGCCACGGAATTCGCCAGATTCAAAGACCTGATGTTCCCGATCATGGGGATGCGGATGGCTGTCTCCTGGTTTTCCAGAAGAATCTCCTCCGGGATCCCGGCACTCTCCTTGCCGAACATGATGTAACAGTCCTCCTCATAATGGACATCCACATAAGTCTGAGGACCTTTTGTTGTAGCCATGTAGATTTTTGCCCCCGGGTTGCGCTCCAGAAAGTCCTGATAATTAATGTAAGTAGTCACATCCAGGTCCTTCCAGTAGTCCATTCCCGCTCTCCTGATGGCCTTCTCATTCAGCTTAAATCCCAAAGGCTCGATCAGATGGAGCCTGGTGCCTGTGGCCACACAGGTCCGTCCGATATTCCCTGTATTTGCCGGAATCTCCGGCTCAAAAAGTACAATGTTCAGTTTTGCCATGATTATTTCGCCTCTTTTTCTGTCTGTTCCTATCCTTTATGCGTATCAGAGTGTATGTGCATACGGATCTATCCAAGATATATTTTGTAAAGCTCGTCACTCTGGGGTTTGTCCAGATATCTGGTATCCTCGCCATTTCTCAGGATCCTGTCATTGCTGTCTGTGACTTTTCCCACGACTGCAGCATGTATCCCCGCCTGCTCCAGCTTTCTGACCAGACCGAACCCGTCTTCTGTTGTGATGAGCATGGAACCGCTTGACATGAGGATATAGGGATTCAGCCCCAGGACTTCGCACACCTCCACTGTCTCCTGCCGTATGGGAATCTTTTTCAGATCAATGTCAAGGCCTGTGCCGGAACCGCTTCCCATCTCCCAGAGCGCGCCGAATACACCGCCCTCTGTAATATCATGCATAGCCGATACACCCCAGGCCTTTGCAATCTTTGCCTCGGGCACCACGGAGAGATACTGATCGAATCTCTTTGCAGTCTCCACAAAAGAAGGGGCAAAGCGCTCCAACAGCTTTTCCTCTTTCTCTTTTGCCGCAATGGATGTTCCCTCCAGGCCGATCCATTTTGTTATGACAACATCCTGTCCCGGCTTTGCAGCAGAGGTTGTGAGAACTTCCTCTTTCCTGATCCTTCCCACACCTGTTATGGAAATGAGCGGCTGCTTCACCACATCCGTGATCTCTGTATGGCCGCCCATAACCTCAATATTCAATTGTTCGCAGGCTGATTCCAGTCCGCGCATCATCTCTTTTAACTGGGATTCCTCTGTCTCGGGAGTCAGGAGAATAGTCACCATGATTCCCAGAGGCTCCGCCCCTGAAGCTGCCAGATCATTGGCTGTGATGTGCACACTGTGGCTTCCTATATCCTTGATCGTACCCGTGATGGGATCAGAGGAGAAGACCAGCACATCCCCTTCTGCCGGCTCCAAAACCGCGCAGTCCTGGCCAACCGCCGGCCCCACCAGCACCTCCGGCCTTCTATGCTGTACTTCTTTTAAAACGGAACGGATGAGCACCGGTTCCGGTAATTTTCCTATCTTCATGTTCCCTGTCCTCTCTGTCTGTCAGTTTAAAAAGGACAATGCCATGGGAAGTACCATAGCCAGAACCAGAATCCCTGCCACAATGCCTGCAACCACGCGTTTTACCTTGTTATTGTTCATATTCATCATTGTCGTTTCACCTCATAATCTTTCCATAAGACCCTAAAATCGTATCTATCAGTCTGGAGGCTTCATTTTTAGTCAGACTCTCCACATCCATGCTAAGCTCTATTCTATGATATTTTACTAATTCCTGCAAGTGGCGTTTTTGTGCCGGGGTCACAGGTCCCTGTTTTTTCACTTTATAATTCAATTTTTTCGGCGCAAAAAGCTCCGCATTCTCTTCCCCGTACTCGCGCCTCAGCCTCTGATAAAGAAGGTGGGCTGTCATCGCATCATCCAGCGCCCTGTGGGCGTTTTCCTGGGGGATCGCATAGTGGACACGGAGGTTCTGCAGACTGCGGCTCGGAAGTCCGGCAAGCAGTGCTCTTGAAATTTTCAGGGTATCAATCCCCTCCTTTTCAAAGGCAAACCCACAGTTCACTGCGCTGTGCTTTACAAAACTGTAGTCAAACATGATATTATGCCCCAAAAGAGGCAGATCCCCGCAGAATGCCAGAAGCTCAGGCACTGCTTCTTTTATCTCCGGCATCTCTTTCACCATCTCCTGTGTGATCCCGGTCAGCTCGGTGATCTTGGCTGGTATCTCCATTCTCGGGTTGATAAGCGTGCTGTAACGCGCCTCAACAGCTCCGTTCAATACCCTGGCGGCCCCTATTTCCAGTATTCTGTCAGATTTTGGGGACAGGCCGGTGGTCTCCAGATCCAGAGCTATATATGCATCCATATGATTTATTTTCCTGCAGCTGTTCCTTATGGTTACTGCTTCCTTTCCTTTTTTTTCCGCTTCTTATATTCCTTACAGTATTCTGTCAAAAAGCATTCCTCACATTTTGGATTCCTGGCAAAGCAGATCTGCCGTCCAAAGGTGATGATCTGTATATTGTAAAGGATCCAGTGGTCTTTCGGCAGAACCTTCATAAGCTCCATCTCGATTTTTTCCGGGTCTTCCTCTTTTGTGAATCCCAGACGCTTGGAAATCCGTTTTACATGGGTATCTACCACAACACTGGGCTCGTGGAAAATGTTACCCCGGATAACATTGGCAGTCTTACGCCCCACTCCTGGAAGCTGCGTCAGATCTTCCAGTGCGCTGGGCACCTCACCGCCGTATTTTCCGCAGAGCATCTGCGCACATCCTATAATATTCTTTGCCTTGTTGTGATAGAATCCTGTCGGCTTAATATCCTGTTCCAGTTCTTTTAAATCCGCATTGGCAAACGCCTGCATATCCGGATACTTTACAAATAAATCCTTTGTCACAATGTTGACCCTGGCATCTGTACACTGGGCACTGAGCATGGTAGCTATGAGAAGCTGGCCCGGATTTTCATGGTTCAGATAACATTTATATTCTGTTGTATAAACTTCATCCAATTTAGCAAGTATCTCTCTTGTCCTTTTTGTCATGGTCATCTCCTTTTTCTTACTATTCACATCTCTGCAAAAAGCGCAGTTTTCTGAACAGCATACACAGCAGCATCATAAGTCAGCGGGTCCCGTTTCCGGTAATCAAAAAGCACCGGGAACTCTCCTTTCTTATCTTCTCCGTTGGGTATATCATAATGAAACACTTCCAAATGTGTCATCTTCATCATCTGTCTGGCCTGATAGCCTTTATAGTCCCCAAGCAGTACAGGATTCTCTTCCTCTCTTTTGTAAAACGCCTGCAGGTGCTTCTTATATGGGGTCATATCGCAGGCCCAGGAGGGCCTTGTCTTCAGGTTCTCCCTTGCATACAGATCAAACAGCATCAGCTCCCGGAAATACTCCATATCCGCCAGCTGTCTCTCCTCCAGATACTCCAGCAGAATCTCATATCTCCGGATACGTGTATGGGAAATCCCCTGGTATCCCCTCTCATGGTAAAAGTCTGCCAAAGCTTCATACATGGAGAAAGCGTCGGGAAACAGCCGCTCCATTGCACTCACTGTGCGGATAAACTGGCTGCTGTTGTAATAGACCTCCACCATCTCCTCCACACCTTTTAACTTCAGTATATCTCCATAGGAAATCCATCTCGTCCCCAAGACTTCGTAGGGTTCTGTCTCCTGATACACACATCCGTAAGCCTCTGCCATCTCATGCATATAAGAGCCTTTGAGAACCTTCAGAAATCCAAGCTGAAGCTGCTGGGGTCTGAGGCTGTATACCTGGTCAAAAGAACGGCGGAAGCTCTCACGATCCTCATAGGGAAGGCCCGCGATCAAATCCAAATGCTGATGTACATTCCTGCCCTTCTGTATCTTCTGAACTGTTTGTGCTATCTTATCAAAACTGGTCTTTCTCTTTATCTCCCTGATGGTCTTTTCATTGGTAGACTGCACTCCGATCTCAAGCTGGATCAGACCAGGCCGCATAGTGGAAATGAGGCTGATCTCCTCCTCTGTCAATAAATCGGCGGCAATCTCGAAATGGAAATTTGTCACACCGTTGTCATGGTCCCTCAGATACGTCCAGATAGCCATGGCGTGTTCTTTTCTGCAATTAAACGTGCGGTCCACAAACTTGACCTGGGGCACCCTCTTATCCAGGAAAAACTGCAGTTCGTCAAGGACCAGAGAGAGGCTTCTGAACCGCAGCTTCTTGTCAATGGATGACAGACAGTAGCTGCAGGAAAAAGGACAGCCCCGGCTGCTCTCATAATAGATGATCTTGTGAGAAAACAGGAACATATCCTCATATGGAAATACCAGTCTATCCATATCCATAACAGGCCTTCCGGGGGTCCTCACAATTTCTCCTTCCTGTCTGCAGACAAGTCCCCGAATATCTGCGGGCACCCGGCATTCACCCTCTTTTCTCTTCTCATAGTAAGAGGCCAGCTCTAGAAAAGTCTCCTCCCCTTCCCCGCACATAACGCCGCAGGCCCAGGGACACCGCTCCAAAAAAGCCTCCGCGTCATAGGAGACCTCAGGGCCGCCCACCCAGATATCCGTATCCGGCAAGATCTTCTTCACATCCCCCAGGATTTCTTCCACAAAAGAGATATTCCAGATATAACAGGACACACACAGCACCTGAGGCTTCTTCCTGTATACGTCCCCCAGTATTTCATCCTTCTGCTGATTAATGGTATATTCTACAGTCTCCGGGTAAATTCCGTGCTTTGCCGCATAGGACTGCAGACTGTACACTGCCAGATTGGAGTGTATATATTTGGCATTTACCGCCATTAGTAAAATCTTCATGTTTATTCTCCGTTCTTTTTCTGTCCCCCGCAGCCCCTGCCGCATTCCCTGCAGTTTCCGCTGCAGCTACAGAACTTCCCGTTTTTTATATCCTTTACCTTTTTCCGGATCACAAACCCGGCATAAACTGCCACCGCAGCGGCAAGTAGAATGGTCACTGCCATATTTTCTCCTATTCCAAAAGATTCCAAAAGAGGTGCCGCACACAAAAGCTCCTTTACAAAGCCCGGTACAACACCCCTGTGATATTTTTTGCACAGACAGCATTACGCTGCCGTCATCCCGTGCACTGTAACGGCATTACAAGAACAGGCTTCCCACCTGGAACACCACCACTGAGGCTGCATAAGCCAGAAGAAGCTGGAACAGCACCATCTTCAGCGTCCACGTCCAGGAATGTGTCTCCCTTTTGATCGTAGCCAGCGTTGCCACACAGGGCGTATACAGCAGACAGAATACCATAAGGGAATAGGCATTCAGCGCTCCGAATCCCACAGAACCCAAAGATGCGCTGAGCACTGCCATGCCCTGCACAGAATTTACATTGTTGACTCCATAGAGAACAGAAAAGCTGGATATTACCACTTCCTTGGCAGACAGGCCGGAAATCAGAGCCACCACGATCTGCCATGTTCCCAGTCCGGCAGGCACCAGGACGGGGGCCAGAACTTTTCCGATCTGTGCGCCAAAGCTCTGTGTCACATCCGTGGTCATGCCATGAATACCATAATTTAAAATAAACCAGATGACAATGGAAGCTACAAAGATGGTAGTACCTGCTTTTGTCAAGTAGTCCTTTACCTTCTCCCACACATAAATCCTGATCGTCCTGGCATTTGGCACCTTGTAATCAGGAAGCTCGATCAGCAGTGTTGCCTTCTCATTACTCTTCCAGAACTTCCCTATCACCAGAGCGATGGCGATGGCCATCAAAAGTCCCAGGGCATAGAGGGAGAACGCTGCGATCATGGCGTACTTTCCGAAAAACATATCTGCGAACAGAACGTAAATGGGAAGCCTTGCAGAGCACGACATAAACGGCGTCAGAAGGATGGTCTTCTTCCTGTCCTGCTGGTTCTCCAGGGTACGGGAAGCCATAACAGCAGGGACTGTACAGCCAAATCCCAGCACCATAGGAAGAAATGCCTTTCCCGACAGCCCGACCCTTCCCATGATCCCGTCCATGACATAAGCCACACGTGCCATATAACCGCTGTCCTCAAGGAAAGCCAAAGCCAGAAACAGGATAAAAATATTGGGAAGAAAGGTCAGAATTCCGCCCACACCGGTCATGATGCCGTCCACGATCAGGGATATCAGCCAGTCCGCAGTTCCTAAGTTCTGCAGGGTACTTCTTGCCACAGTAAAGGCCAGATCCATCCAGGATTCAAACAATCCTTTGACGGCATCCCCCACTGTAAATGTAAGGAAAAATACCATAGCCATAATACCCAGGAACACAGGAACGCCCCAGATGGGGTGGGTCAGAACCCTGTCCGCCTTCTCTGTCAGTGATTCCCTGTTTCCTTTGTAGAAAACACATTCATCCAGAACATTTTCTATATACTCATATTTTTGATTGATGATCTGCTTTTCATAATCTCTGTCCAGCAGGTCAGACACGTCAATGGGGTGGTCTTTGAATATCTGTTCGTCATTCTCCAGGATCTTAATGCTGTGCCATCGGATATTTTCACTGTCCGGATGTTCCACTGCAATGCGTTTTGACACCTCCAGGATCTTTTCCTCAATATCCGGGCTGTATGTGACAACCGGATCTGCCACCGGTTCCTCGTAGTGGTGCTTCACTGCGTGGAGAAGTACATCCAAACCGCTTCTCTTTCTGGCGGATACCGGTACTACGGGAATATTGCCCAGCATTTCCGGCAGTCTATGGAGATCCAGCTCCATTCCCCTCTCCTCCACAATGTCCATCATGTTCAAAGCCAGGATGACCGGTTTTCCTAGCTCCAATAGCTGGAGTGTGAGATACAGGTTTCTCTCCAGAGCAGAGGCATCCACAACATTTACGATCACATCAACCTCACCGCCCAGAATCACTTTTCTGGACACCATCTCCTCCATGGAATAAGATGTCAAACTGTAGATTCCCGGCAGGTCAATAAGCCTCATCTTCTGCCCTTTGTAGGATGTCTCTCCTTCTTTTTTCTCAACAGTGACACCGGGCCAGTTGGCAACCTTCAGATTCGCCCCTGTATATGCATTAAATAAAGTTGTCTTGCCGCAGTTAGGATTGCCTGCAAAGCCTACACGAATTTCCTCTTTCATCCCTTCAGCTCCTCCACTTCTATCCCTTCCGCAATCTCATTTCCAAGCGCCCATCTGGTTCCTCTCACCTTGATAATCGTAGAACCATTTCTTTTTCTGTTCAGGACCACCACCTTTGTCCCTTCCAGAATTCCCAGTGCCTCCAGGCGCCGCTGGATCTTTTCCTGCTCCTGAACGCTGGTTATGCGGTAATTTTGCAATATATGCGCCTGATTCAGCTTCATCCGTTGTACTTCCTTCCATTTCTATTTTGCCTGATGATCTCCGCTTATATAACGGGAAGCATCACTTTTACCGGCCTCCTCGGCCTCTTCTATAAGTCTTGCGTAATCATTTTCCTGGTACTCTGCCTTACCGGACTTCTCACTGAAAGTGAGCTTAAGTAAAATAGGGGATATGATCGTAGTGATAACAACCACCACTACCACCGGTCCCAGAAGGGCAGAGGACATAAGCCCCACAGCATTGCCCTTTGCCGCCACGATCAGAGCCACCTCTCCCCTGGATACCATACCCATACCGATGCGCAGACAGTCCTTGTTCTTATAATGACAGACTTTGGCGCCTGCCCCGCATCCCAGGACTTTTGTCAGCACTGCAATAATAACCAGGACCGCTGCAAATATAATGATCATGGGACTCATATCCGGCAGTTCTACCTGAATACCAATACTTGCAAAGAACACAGGAGACAGTAGAATATATGACAAGATCCCGAACCGCCTTGCAATATAATTGGTATGCGTCGTCTTGGTGATGATCAGGCCTGCAAAAAATGCCCCCGTAATATCCGCAACTCCAAAAAACTTTTCTGCACAATAGGAAAAGAGCAGACAGATCACAAAGGAAATAATAACAAACCGCTGCAGGTCCCTCTTATATCCCTTGACCCACTTCTTAAAGATAATGTGGAGCAGATAACCGCCCACGCCTACAAACACGAAGAATCCCACGATCTTTGCAAATACAACTATCACATTTACGCTGGAATCCGCCAGGCTTGTGATGACAGTCAGAGCAATGATTCCCAGTACATCATCAATGATGGCAGCACCCAAAATGGCATTTCCGGCCTTAGTGTTCAGCTTGCCCATCTCTTTCAGGGTTTCCACAGAAATACTCACACTGGTGGCTGTAAGGATAACACCGATAAAAATGTTCTGCAGCATGATACTTGCCGATGCGTTGGAAGCTATCATACCCGGTCTGTTGAAAAACCAGGCCACACCAAAGCCTCCCGCCAGCGGAACCAGCACACCAAACAGTGCGATGATAAAAGAAGCCTTACCACTCTTTTTCAGTTCATCAATATCTGTCTCCAGACCTGCACAGAACATCAACACGATCACACCGATCTCAGACACTTCATGGATAAATTCGGTCTGCTTTAAGATCCCGAAACAGGCCGGTCCGAGCAGCAGCCCTGCAAGCAGTGCGCCCACCACCTGGGGCATCCTCACTTTTCTTGTAAGAAGTCCAAATACCTTGGTGCTCAGCAATATAAGTGCCAGGTCCAGTAAATAATTATAAGAGTTCATGTTTTTCCGTCCTTTCTCTCCCCTGTGCGCTACTCTTTTCCCGTTTTCGCACAAAACAAAATCGAATTAATCGTACCACAATTCTAAAAAAAAGGAAATGGAAAAACACAACAAAACCGCAAAAGATGAGCAAAAAGGCCGCCCTAAATGGGCAGCCTTCCACTTATCTATATGCTTTACATGGATTTACGTTCCGCGATCTCCGCCATCTTGGCAGTGTTCAGCCTGGTATCCCCATGGACACGGCTGTATGACAGATACCCGTTCATCCTGTCGATCTTCGTCAGGTTAGTGGAACCGCAGACCGGACACACATCCATCTCCAGCTCCTCGTGACCGCAGTCATCACAGTATGCCAGGGAAAGGTTTACACCCTCATAATACCCCAGATCCATAGCTCTTCTCACAAGCGCACGAATGGCATCCGTATTATATCCGATCGGATAACGCACGTACTGGATCTTACCTCCATTGCACAATTCCCAGAATCGTCCCTCACAGTCCTGCTTCTCAATGGGAGTGATATCCTCTGTCACGTGACAGTGGAAGCTGTTACTCACATAGGGACGGTCAGACACGCCCTCCACAATGCCGTACATCTTCCTGAACTGCTCCACCTGAAGACCACACAGACTCTCTGCCGGTGTGCCGTATATGGCGTACAGATTGCCATCCTCCTCCTTGAACTGGGTAACCTTTTTATTGATATACTGAAGGACTTCCAGGGCAAAGGCACCGTCCTCCCGGATAGACTTTCCGTTGTACAGTTCCTGCAGCTCATTGAGTGCTGTGATGCCGAATGAGGCGGTCATGGGCTTCAAAAGTGGTTTGATCTTGTCAGAAGGCTTCAGGCTGCCTCCGTAAAATCCTCCTTCACAGTATGCCAAGGGGTTGGTTGACGCTTTCATCTCTCCCAGATAGTCATATGTCCTGATGTGAAGCTGACGGATCATTTCCAGATAAAAATCAAGCACCTCATAAAAATCACGGTTCTCCGCCCTTGCCTTTGCCAGGATCATAGGCAGATGCAGACTGACCGCACCTACATTAAACCTTCCCACAAATACAGGCACATCCTTATCATCTGCCGGCGTCATTCCCCCGCGCTCATACCAGGGACTTAAAAAGGCACGGCATCCCATAGGGCTGATGACTTTTTTATACTTTTTATACATGCTGGAAATATAGCCGTCTCCGCTCATGGACAGCCAGTCCGGATACATGGTCTTGGCGGAACACGCAATGCCTGCCTCGAACACATCCTCACTGGTGCCGCCTTCCCCGTGGATCTCCTCGTCATAGAGAAAGACGATTTTGGGGAACAACACCGGCTTCCTGTGTCCTGCCTTTCCCTGCCCCTCTTTGTGCACATTGAGGAGGGAAATGCTGCACATCTTCTCAAAGCGTTCCGTGCCCAATCCCAGAGTCACGGTCACAAATGGATAGTCACCTCTGGAGGAACCGACTGTATTGAGCTTATACTCAATTCCCTGCCATCCCTGATCAAAATCACGTTGTACTTTATCGTAGGCATACTTCTCGGCTTTATCCTGCGCGTGCGCCCATTCCGGGTCCACATATTTTAAAAACTCTTCTTTATATTTTCTGTAGCTTTTCTCCGCGTAAGGCGCCAGGATCTTATCCACCTCCGGCACAGTGAACCCGCCGTACTGCTGGGCGGCTGTGCTCAGGATAATATCTCCCATAACGTCAAATGCCGTATCCAGAGTCTTAGGCTCGTTGTACCAGACATTGCCCATCTCAAATCCGCCCTTCAGCACATTGGCCACGTCAAAGAGACAGCAGTTCATGGTATCCAGTCTTGCGGACTGGTCATGTATGTAGATATATCCGTCCTTACATGCCTGCAGCTCATTGCGGTTCATAAAAAACTTCCGGTACAGCTCCTTGTTCAGCTCATTGAAAATCAGGCTTCTCTTTGTGGCAACCAGCGCACTGTCCGTATTGGCATTGCTCTTGTCACCGATATAGCGGATCGACTGGCTCTTGGTATAGACCTCGTCCATCATATGGATAAAATCATGCTTATAATTTCTGTAATCCCGGTAGCTCTTGGCAACCGCAGGGTTTACCTGTTCCAAAGCCCCCTCCACAATATTGTGCATTTCCTGGATGGTGATCTCTTTTTTCCCCAGGGACTCTGCCTTGTCTGTGGCATATTGGCACAGGAAGCCAATCTCCTTCTCCGTAAAGCTGTACATGATCCTTTCCGCAGATTTATTGACTGCCCTGACTATTTTCTGTACATCAAATTCTTCTTTTGTTCCATCTTTCTTAATTACATAAATCATTGCCTTCACCTCATTGCAGCACTACATCTTGTGTCACTTATTATTTTATTCTTTTGTTATTACCAGATTTTGTATCACAAAGTATATCATGTTTCCCACAGAAAGGGAAGTGGGAATATTGCACAAATTCTAGACGAATTTAATCCAATATCCCCACGAAAGCCTTGCTGCTTCGGCCTTTTTTATCTCGTAATATTATTAAGCCATTTATAACTTTTATATCGCTTCCAGGAAAACGGTACTTTTATCACTTCATCACTGCATAAAATTATGTAAACCCACGGCATTGGGACATGGATCACAAACGCCGCCACAGCCGCTGCCGCAATAGAGCAGAGCCACATGATCCCCACATCCAAGAACAGTCCGAACATGGTATCGCCCCCAGCCCTGAATACCCCTACTACCAGTGTGGAGTTGAAGGACTGTCCCACCACATAGTAGGACATGATCACCATCATGACCTGGAGGTAGGTTTTTGCCAGAGGCGTCAGCTTCAGCATACTGCACACAAAGGGCGAGATGAGCAGGATCAGGATACCGCCGGCTGCCCCGAACAAAAGGGACAGCTTTGCAAACCTGTTACCATAGTCCCTGGCAAGCGCCTCCTTCTTCTCCCCGATCGCCTTGCCTATCATGATGGCCGTGGCATTGGAGATACCAAAGGCTATGACCATGGAGAGCTGTCTGCACACCTGAGCTACAGAGTGGGCTGCCACGGATGCGCTGCCCAGATGCCCCACAATGGAAGAGATGGCTGCCATGCCTGCTCCCCAGGCAAATTCATTGAGAAGCACCGGGAACGCATACACGAAAAAGTCCTTCTCCAGCCACTTGTATCTCTTCAGCATATCTTTTATGCGGATACGCACCACATCATTTTTCTTCCACGCATAATATATGACAATGATAACCTCCACTGCTCTGGCGCACAAAGTACCGATAGCAGCGCCCGCAGCTCCCAGCGCAGGAGCGCCCAGAAGTCCAAAAATGAAAACTGCATTGAGGAGGATATTGACGGACAGGGAGGTTGCATACACTACTGTCGCGATCACCACCCGCTCTATACTTCTGATAATGTTCAGGTATACATTGGTAAATGCCGCAAGTATGTAGGAAAATGCCACGATCCGCAGATATCTCACACCTTCACCGATGATCGCTTCATCTGAAGTAAAAATACGCATGAGCAAATCAGGCACACACAGCGCCAGCGCCGTGAACACCGCTGCTGACAGGATCGCAATGCGGAAAGACATTCCCATAACCTTCTCGATCGTCCTGGTATCCTGTTTTCCCCAATACTGGGCAGTCAGCACACATGCCCCTGAAGTCAGTCCGAAGAAGATCAGGGATAATATAAAATACACCTGGTTCGCCAGGGAAACACCGGAAAGCGCAGTTTCCCCCACTCTCCCCAGCATGATCACATCTGTTGAGGTCACCCCCACATTGATCAGATTCTGAAGTGCCATAGGCATGACAAGCCTCAATACATTTCTGTAAAACCGCTTGTCCTCTGTTGTAATGCTGAATCTCATAGCTCGATCGTACCGTCAAAAACCACTTCTGCAGGACCTGTCATATAAATGGTGTCCTCTTTTCTGTCCCAGAAAATCTTCAGATCACCGCCAAGCAGTTTTACCGTTACCTCCTCCTCTGTATATCCATTCATCACGCAGGCTGCCGCCACTGCGCAGGCCCCGGTTCCACAGGCCAAGGTTTCCCCGCTGCCTCTCTCCCATACCCGCATCTCCACGGTCTTCTCATCCAATACCCGGACAAACTCTGTGTTGACCCCCTCCGGAAATGCCTCATGCTTCTCAAAGTACGGACCAATCGCTCTGATATCAAGGCCTTTCACATCATCCATAAACACAACCGCATGAGGGTTGCCCATGGATACTGCAGTTACCTCGTAGACCTGCTGGTTCACAGCCAGGGGTTCCCGGATGACTTTTTCTTTTTTATGCTTCATCGGTATGTTTTCTGTGTGAAATTCCGGTTTTCCCATATTTACTTTCACCAATTCCACTCTGCCGTTTTTCACTGTCAGATCTAAATATTTGATACCGCTTTTTGTGTCAACACTGATCCTTGTCTTGTCTGTCAGTCCGTAGTCATATACGTATTTTGCCACACAGCGGATTCCATTGCCGCACATGGCCCCCTGACTGCCGTCCGCATTGTACATTTCCATCTCAAAATCCGCTTTCTCTGATGGTTTGATCAGGATCAGCCCGTCAGAGCCAATGCCAAAATGCCGGTCACTGACTTTTTTTGCCGCTTCCGAAGGATTCTCCACTGTTTCCTGAAAACAATTCACATACACATAATCATTGCCGATTCCCTGCATCTTTGTAAATTTCATGCTGCTGCCTCCTTTACTCCGTATCCCATGTTTTCATTGTCTTCTCCACATACAGAGCAGTCCCCTGCCATGCCCGCAGAGAAAAAAGAGGGTGTCTGTAAAAGATACCCTCTTCGTTTCTTTGCTATTAATCATAGCAATCCATAATTCTTTTGTCAATGCAGAAAGTCAGTTTTTAACAGGTAGCTCCGCCCACCTCGTGAAGCTTAGCGGAAAGGATTTCCTCTTTTCTCTCCAGGATCTCGTCAGAGAGAAGCTGTGCCTCCACATTTTCAAATCCCAGACGCTCAATGGTATCAGAAAAACGCTCTCCTGTCTTCCCCTGTTCCCTGTACAGAAGGATTGTTTTCTCGATCACACTCATAAGCTCTTCTTTGGTTGTAAAGATTTTGCTGACAGGCTTTCCGATGGCTATTTTCTTTCCCCATCTTCCGCCAAGATATATCTTGTATCCATAGGTGCCGTCTTCTATGGCATCAAAATGGCAGGTACCGATACAACGGCCGCAGTTGATGCATTTTTCCCGGTCAAGCTCCATAATTCCGTCCACGAGCTTTACAGCGTCGATGGGACAGGCTTTCACAACACCGCACTTCTTGCATCCGCTGCACATATCCTCATCATAGTTGGGAATGAGCTGACCAACGATACCTAAATCATTCAGGTTCGGTTTCACACAGTTATTTGGACATCCGCCCACTGCAATTTTAAATTTATGAGGCAGTTTTACATCATGCCATTTTTCATAAAACTCATCATGAATTTCCTCTGAAAGTCCGAAAGAATCTAAAAGGCCATACTGGCAGGTGGTTCCTTTACAGGAAACCACAGGACGCACTTTGGAACCGGTACCGCCTGTGTCCAGCCCGCATTTCTGGATATAAGCACGGAACTCATCGATCTTCTCATAGGGAACTCCCTGAACCTCCACAGTAAGACGTGTAGTGTACGTCACAACGCCGTTGCCGAACAGCTTTGCTGCCTCTCCGATGCAGATCTGCTGTTCTGCTGTGATCTTTCCGTTCTTTGTAATGATTCTGGCGGAAAAATTATCTGTTCCCTTGTTGCTCAAAAAGCCCAGGGCTTTTACTCTTTTTTCATCTTCATTGCTCACTGTTAATGTTGCCATTTCTACTTTCCTCCAACTTTTTATCTTTTATGGCCTTGCCTGTCATATGCGTTCCTGTTGTATATCTTCTCCGGTCACTCAGTCTTCTGTCAGATCTTCTCCGTTGAACGCGCTTCCGCCTTCCAGAACCTTTGTATTGGTATATCCGTAATATTTCAGGCGGTTCTGCAGCATGTATGCCCTTTTCCCTTTTGCGCACACAAGAAGCAGTTTTTCATCCTTTGGATGTCCTTCCAATTCTCCGTCAACTTCCTCCAGGTTTATAAATTCCACACCTTCCAGAGTTGGTTTCAGGGATGCATCGATCACTTTATAACCCTCTGCCATACCTTCTGCAAACTCAACAGGAGTAAAGGTCTCAAAAGAACCTGAAATCTTGTTCAAAAGGATGTTGATGCAGTGCGCAAAAGGATGGATGGCTGTTGAGAAGGGCGGTGCGTATGCAAAGTCCAGATGCTCCAACTGATGTACTGTGGCTTTCATGCTCAGAGCCACCACGGCGATATCCACCATCTTATCCACAGCGCCTTTTCCGAGAACCTGGATACCCAGGAACTCACCTGTGGTCTTATCAGCGATCATCTTAACCAGGAAGGAATCTGCTCCCGGATAATAATGGGCCTTGTCATCCACAACAGCTACAACGGAGACCACATCATGTCCCGCATCCTTTGCTGCCTGCTCTGTAAGCCCTGTACGGCCGGCATTCAGGCCCGGCAGTTTGACTACGCCTGTTCCCAGAACGCCAGGATAGGAAACATCCCCACCGGCAATATTCTGTGCCGCGATCCTGCCCTCGATATTGGCTGAGGACCCCATAGGTGACCAAGCTCTCTGATGTGTCATACGGTTAGTGATCATAGAGCAGTCACCAAGCGCATAGATGTCCTCATCATTTGTTCTCATATGGTCATCTACAAGAATTGTCCTGTTGGGCGCAAGCTCGATTCCTGTATCAGCCAGGAATGCTGTGTTGGCACGAATGCCAAGGGAAAGAACCAGAGCATCCGCTTTGATAGCTCTTCTGGAGGTCTTAACCTTCTCAACAGTACCATTGCCTTCCACACCTTCCAGCTTTGTGTCAAGAAGTGTCATGATTCCCTGGTCTGCCAGATGATTCTCTGCGTATTCTGCCATCTCCTGATCAAATCCCGGCATAATATGCGGAAGCATATCCAGAACTGTAGTGCGGATACCGCGGCTCTGAAGATTCTCTGCAACTTCCAGACCGATAAATCCACCACCTGCTATGACTGCACGTTTTATGGTACCTGACTCGGCGGCTTTTCTGAGTGCCTCTGCATCATCAGGAGTTCTCATCATGAATACATTGTTCATATCAAGTCCCGGGAGAGGCGGCACAACTGGAGACGCACCGGTTGCTATTACCAGTTTATCATATGTATATTCTTTTGTCTCACCTGATTTCAGGACTTTGGCAGTAACTTTTTTGCCTTCACGGTCAAGAGCTGTCACTTCTATGCCTGTCTCAACATCTGCGCCTGTCAGCTTTGTAAATTTCTGAGGTGTGTTGACGATCAACTGGCTTCTCTCATGGATTACATCACCCACATAATAAGGAAGGCCGCATCCCGCATAAGAAATGTCCTCGCTCTTGGTCAGGATCAGTACCTCTACATCTCTGTTCTCTCTCTTCAGTTTTGCTGCAACCTTTGTACCTGCGGCTACACCGCCAATAATCAATACCTTCATAGCCAATACCTTCTTTTCTTAGATTTGCTTTTCGTGAAGTCCGGCTCCCGTTTCCGGCCCCGGAACAGTTCAGGGATTTTTTTCCTTTACTTTATGTTCAGTATAGCACTTGAACATGTATAAGAAAAGTAATATAATTTTATATAATTAATAGGTTTTACCTATGATAAAGGAGATACCTTATGACCATTAGACATCTGAAAATTTTCCTGACAGTGGCTGAAACAGGAAAAATGAGCATGGCCGCAGAACAGCTCTATATCACTCAGCCCTCAGTCAGCCAGGCGATCCGGGAACTGGAAGACCACTACCAGGTACTGCTCTTTGAACGCCTCTCCAAAAAACTTTATATCACTGAAGACGGAAAAAAGCTTTATGTCACGGCCAAACAGCTTGTAACGCAGTTTGAAAGCTTGGAGGAGAGCATGAGGAAGGAAAACCGGCGGGAGAAGATCCGTATCGGCGGTACTGTCACCCTCGGAAGCGGACTCCTCTCCAAAGTAGTGCGTGATCTGCGGGGAGAGCGGCCTGAACTAGATATTTATTCTTATATGAACAATACCCAGATCATAGAACAAAAGCTTCTGAATATGGAGCTGGATGTGGGAATTGTAGAAGGACGTGTGAAGAGCCGGGATTTGGTCTCCATTCCCCTTATTGATGACATGCTCGTGCTGGCATGCGGCCAAAATCACCTCTACTTTGGCCGCCACACCTTATTTATCAACGAGCTGAACGGACATGATTTTGTAAAAAGGGAACCGGGAAGCGGTACCAGGGAATTATTTGAGAATTTCATCGTGCGCCACGGTCTTGATATCCATACTGTGTTTGAGGAGAGCACCCCGGATTCCATAAAAAATGCCATACAGATCAACAACTGTATGGCAGTCATCTCCATCCGTCTTCTGGAAAAGGAAATACAGAACGGGGAGATCCATGTATTTACCGGTCCTCACAAAGAATGGAACCGGAGTTTCTCCTTTGTCTACCACAAGGATAAATTCCTGACCGAATCCATTCTCCGCCTGAAAGAGATCGTGAGCAGCTACAACGATGTGGAAGAGATAAGAAAGCTGCCGGGAGGACAATTAGTTGACGGCTGAACAAGCAGAAAGGCTGCCGCGGTATGCGGCAGCCTTTCCTATTTTCATCTTAAGCTTCAATAAATACTTCTTTTCCCATACCGCAGATCGGGCATACCCAATCTTCCGGAAGTTCCTCAAATGAAGTTCCCGGTGCGATTCCGTTTTCCGGATCTCCTACCTCAGGGTCATATTCATATCCGCATGGTTCGCAAACATATTTTTTCATAATAATTATACCTCCTGTATATAGCTTCTCCAGTTATCTCCTGAATTACACTGATTCTATCACATATTCTCTCATAAATCCAGTCTTTTTTTGTCCAATTTAAAAATTTTTATAAGCTTCTCTTCTAAGTATTCCAGCACTGAGGTGCAGCCATCTGCAGCCATCACTCTGGTTATAAAAAGACTGCACACTTATATAATCCATAAGTGTGCAGCTTTTTATCCGGGAAAGTAAGAGGAGTTTACTTTCCCTTCCCTATAGTTTGGAAACCTGTATTTATAAACAGATTTCCGGGACATATTCATAGTTACTATTTCTTCTTTTTGTAACCAGCCATCTGCCGCGGGTCAGCATCTGCCACCACGGCTGTGGAATTTTTCTTTCTTGCAAGTACCATGATCTGTTTTGCATCTGCTCTTGTAAAGTACAAGCGTTTGCTTCTGTTGCCCCTGCCAAAATGGAGAGCCACAAGCTCCTGTGTTTTTCTGTCTTCTCGGATCACCGAAATAATTTCCTTCCAACTCCAGAAATCATAGTGCGTGGTAATCCTCATCTGATAAAAAATTTCCAGTCCCCTCTCGGTAATGACTGTATCCTTTTTCATCAAAAGCGTCAGTATGTACAGCACACCAAATACAGCGGCCACGCGGTAAGGTGTAAGAATACCTCCAATGATCAAAGCGGCAGATAAGATCCAACAGCCGTATGTCACCCATGGCTTACGGGGTTTCAAATCCCTTGCATGATAAATTGGTCCTTCTAACGAGTCCCAGGGAAGATGCTCAACACTCACAATGATACTCCTTTCAGTCTCCAGCAGAAAACGGAATCCTCAGGTTTTCTGTTGTTATAAATTATGCCTGTGCCTTAGGTGCTTTGCCTGCTGCACGCAGAGCTTCAAGATTCTTCACTGCCAGCTCATGTTTATCCGCAGGAGCTGCAGCCGGTTTACGCATTTTTGTTTTGCCCAGAATATTCGTATAGGCACCATCAGCCCAGAAGATATTGCGGCCCAGGAATGCAAGGAGCGCAGCCAGAATCGGATTCAGCAGGTTGACGAATGCGTATGGGAAGTATAAGAACGGATGTACTCCCAGAACGCCCATCTGATAAGCACCGCAGCCTGTCCACGGGAACATTACCGCCCACAGAGTACCACAGTCCTCCAAGGTCCTGGACAACATATTTCGGCCCAGACCCATCTCATCATATTTGTCCACATACAGCGGAGCCGGCACACCAATTCCGAGGAACTGGTCACACATAGTAGCATCGCAGAATAAGGATGTCAGAAGTGTAGCCAGAATCAGACTTCCCACAGAGTGGAGTCTCTTCTTCAGACCTCCGAACAATGTATCCACGCATCCGCAGCGCTCCAGAGCACCGCCGTAGGCAACTGCCAGCAGGATCAGGTTGATGGTCCACATCTGATGATCCATACCACCCCTGCTCAGCAAGTCATTCGCTAACTCATTCGTAGATTCAAATGTTGTACCATAGTGCAGAACGTCGAACAATTCACCCAGACTGTGCATACCCTGGAAAACTGCTGCGAACAAAACGCCGCATCCCACAGAGATTGATATACCAACCAATCCAGGTACCTTCATGATACAAACAACTACGATCACAACGATCGGAAGCAGCAGGATCGGGCTTAAGTTAAAGCCTTCTGCCAGAGCTGCCTGTAAATCTGTTGCAACAGAGGCATCGAATCCTGATGTATCAATGTTCAGACCCATGATCGTATATAAGATCAATGCGATCACAAAGGTTGGGCCGGTGGTGGAGACCATCGCCGTAACGTGGTCAAACAAGCCGGTTTCAGAAACAGCTGCTGCCAGGTTTGTAGTATCAGAAAGCGGTGAAAATTTATCTCCAACATAAGCTCCTGAGATGATCATACCTGCAGTGATAGCAGGGTTGATTCCAAGGCCTGCACCAATACCTAAAAAGGCAATACCTATGGTAGCAGTAGCAGTCCATGAAGAACCGCATGCCAGACCAACAACAGCACACATAATACAGCCGATTGGCAGGAAAAGCTTAGGTGTCAGTAAATCCAGGCCGTAATAGATCAGGGCCGGAATTGTACCGGACATAATGAAAGATGCCACGAGGATACCAACTGTACAAAGAATCAGTATCGCTTCCATTGTAGCATTCAGCCTATCCAGCATACCAGCCAGCATGTCGGAAAAGCTGTGTCCGCAGAGACAGCCGATGATACAAGCCACTACGATAGATACCAGTAACGGCATATGGGCATCACTGTATCCGCTTCCTCCTACGAAGCCATAAAGCATCAGAGCCATCATGACTACAATCGGAATAATAGCTTCAATAAAATTTGGAAGCCGAACTGTACGTTCTTTCTTTTCGTTCTTTCCCATTAAGACTTACCCCTCTTTTCTTAATTTTATTTTTCGCAGGACAGTTAAAAATTTATTTTGTTTCTATAGCTCCGCCAAGGGCCTCCTCTACCGCTTTGACGAGAGAGCCATCCTTAATGATTGCTTCACAATAGTTGATATCACCGTATAATTCGCGGTCCTCATCTAATGTGGCTACTTCTTTGCGGACTAAGTCATAAGCAGCCTGTGTTCCTTTGCCCAGGCCTTTATTGCCGCGCATATCAATACCCTGGCATGCAACCATAAGTTCCATAGCCAGAACACGTCTTACATTCTTAGCGATCTCTCCTGCTTTTCTGGCAGCGATCGTACCCATGGATACGTGGTCTTCCTGACCAGCGGATGACGGGATACTGTCAACTGATGCCGGATGCGCAAGAACTTTGTTCTCAGATACTAATGCTGCTGCGGAATACTGAACGATCATGAATCCGGAGCAAACGCCGCCGTGCGGTGTCAGGAATGCAGGCAGTTCACTGTATGCCGGGTTGACCAGACGTTCAATACGTCTCTCAGATACGTTAGCCAGCTCAGAAACTGCGATTCCCAGGAAGTCAAAGCTCAATGCCATAGGCTGTCCGTGGAAGTTACCGCCGGAGATTCCGTTCTTATCTTCTTTGAAGATGATCGGATTATCTGTTACAGAGTTTATTTCAATATTTACATGGTCAAGTACATAATTCACTGCATCCTTGCTGGCGCCGTGGATCTGCGGTGAGCAGCGCAGGGAATAAGCATCCTGTACACGGATTTCACCCTGAACAGTAGTATTCTTGCTGCCGTCTAGAAGTCTTAACAGGTTTCTGGCTGTTGCGAGCTGTCCGGAATGAGGACGAACATCGTGCAGACGATGGTCTAAAGCACTCACAACACCGTTCTGAGCCTCAAAGCACAGAGAGTCCGCGATATCTGCAACCTTCAGAAGCTGCAGTGCGTCGTACAGTGCCAGGGAGCCGGCGCTTGTCATAGCCTGTGTACCGTTGTTCAGAGCCAGGCCTTCTTTTGCAGACAATTCAATTGTAGGAATTCCTGCACGCTTCATAGCCTCTGCGCCCGGAAGGAGTTCTCCTTCATAATAAGCCATACCCAGGCCCAGCATGGGCAGAACCATGTGGGATAACGGTGCCAGGTCTCCGGAAGCTCCAAGGGAACCTTTCTCTGGAATAAACGCGGTAACACCTTTATTCAGCATATCGATCATGGTCTGGACAGTCTCCAGACGAATGCCTGAAAATCCTTTTACCAGGTTGTTGATCCTAAGCAGCATAATACCTCTTGCAACATCAACGGGGAATGGATCACCAGCACCTACCGCATGAGTGATGATCAGGTTTTTCTGAAGAGCCTTGCACTGATCCTGAGAAATTACAACATCGCTGAATTTACCAAATCCAGTTGTGATCCCATAGACAACCTTCTCTTCCGCAACAAGGTCATCAACCACTTTTCTTGATTCGATAATGTTCTGTTTTGCCTCCTCGGCTAACTCAATTTTTGCATTCTCACGACAAATTAAAGCAATCTGTTCCAGTGTGAGGTCTTTACCAGTAATTACAATATTGCTCATATCGCACCCTCTTTTCCTTATATTTTATAGTGCAATTATACAGACCCACGTGTCAAAAAAGCGTCAATAAATGTCAATTTTCACAAACGCAATTGTCAGACAATTGTCTTCCATCGTCAAATTCTTCGTATCGCGGTCATTATTCCGCCATTGACGAACAATATTTTTTCGTGTTATCAGGCTAAATTAAATTATTTTTTTAAGGCGGGAACCTTGCATCAGAATCCCGCCTTATTCTTGATCTCCTTCAACACCTTCACAGTTGTTGGGTTATTCATCTTTTCTGAGAGCTGCACTCCTTTTTTGTAATGCTTCTTCGCCTGTTCAGTCTCTCCTTTTTCCAAAAGGACAAGAGCCATATACGCCTCCGCACGTTCCAATCCCCAGTAATACCCATGTCTTTCAAAACACGCAACAGCCTGTTCCAGATATTCCTGCGCAAGTTTTATCTTTCCCAGAAGATAATAAATCTGTCCTGCATTGGAATAGAACTGTCCCAGCCCGTTGGTCACCACCTTACCGGTGCCCTTTTCTATGGCTATCTTATAATAGGAAAGCGCTGACTGATAGTCACCGGTAGCACGGCAGGCATCTCCTATATAATTGTAACATGCGGCAATACTCATAATATAGCGGGAATCTCTTCCACTATAATCCTCAAATATCTGGCGGGCCTCTGTGAGTGTTTGACGGGCCTCCTCATATCTGCCCTCGTGGAGCAGGTACCACCCCTTCAGTCTCATGAAGGCGCCTCTTTCGTCCGGTTCCTGTACATTGATCAGAGACAGGCCCTCATCCACATATTTTTTCACCAACTGCAGGTCCTCAACCTGTATCCCATAGAAGATCATCTGCTTAAAATTATTCAGAAGAGACTTCTTATCCTCCAATACCTCGGCCAGCTTCATGCTCTCCTCAATATTGTGGATACCGGATGCGTATTCCCCCACAGCTATGTCAAAACGGCCCTTGACATAATACATTTCCTTTTTCATTTCCTGCAGCTGATGAGAATCCTCGTCAAACTGGATTACCTTCTGCGCCAGTTCAAGAAGCTCATTGGCCTCAAAGGTCACTCCATAATTGTCGTCGCCATATTCCATCTCCCAATGAAGAACAGGAAAGTTTTCATTGACAATCGTATAATACTCTTTCAGATATTTAATCTTATATTGATACGCTTTCACCATATTATGGCACTTCTCATAGTGGTGAATCGTCATTGGAAGATACCCAAAATTTTTCTTCCCCTCAGCCTTTGATTCATAATACTCAGCCAGCATCTGATGGTACATGCGTTTCTTCCCCTCACTCTGACGCTCATATATGAACTGACGGAAAACCTGATGTTCAAATTTGTAATAGACATTCCATCCCACAAGGATTTCCTTGATCAGATGGCGCTCCTGCAGCTTTTCCAGAATGCGTACCAAAGTGAGCCTGTCCATCTTAGGCAGCAGCAGCTCTATCTCCTCAATACTGATCTTCTCAGGAAACATGCTCATGCAGTCCAGCACTTCATTTTCCGTCTCCGGCAGGCCTGCCAGCCTTGCCTTTATTACGTTGTTGGTCTTCTGGGATTTTTCCAGGGTATATCCTTTTTCTTTAATGAGATTGACCAGCTCCATCAGGAAGAACGCGTTTCCGTCTGTCATCTGGTAAATACTCCTTAATTTCTGCTCATCCCCGTTGAGTTCCGGCAGGTATTTATGAAGCAGCTCCATGGTCTCATCCTCCGTAAACGGATTCAGAGAAATGACATGGAGAAAATCTTTCTTCATCAGCTTCTCCAGTGCCTCCATAACCTCCACGTCATTGTTCTGGTTATAAGTACACATCAGCAGGATCCGCTCCGTGCCGAGAGTCAGAAGGATTCTGTTCAATAGCTGAAAACTCATGGTATCCATCCACTGGATATCGTCAAAAAACAACACTACCTTGTGCTTTTCCACTATTTTGCGGAACATATCCAGAATAGCTTTTTCCATAAGCTGATACGTCAGCCTCCCCAGAGGTTTTTCGTCCCCCAGGATACTTCCCTTAAAAAAGCGGTCTAGCTGTGCCTGTTCCTCCTCGGTGATGGAACGCTCCAGCAGACCATTTTCCACGCACTGCTCAATCTCCCAGAAAATATCATTCCAGGGGCGCAGAAAAAACTCCGATTCCTCCCTATAGCAGGCAGCATACAGAGGTATCATCTGATATCCCCGCACCATCTGCTTTGCCTTGTCCAGAAGCGCGGATTTGCCTACTCCATCCTCCCCGCTGATGGCCACGCATTGGGGATGGCGGCTCTTTCCGGTTCCCACAATACACTCGCTGACCTGGTATATCTCAGAGGTTCTGCCCAAAAACGGGGCATTCCAGCCGGAGGACTCTGCCTTGGTATTCCCCTTAACATTGAAAATGCGGTGAAACAATTCCTTGATCTCCGGGGACGGCTCCACACCCAGTTCATCTGCCAGAACCTTCTCCAGATCGTAATACAGCTTGATCGCCATATTATAGTTACCATTCACCGCATAGATGTCCATGATCTCATAGTACAGCTTTTCATTATAAGGATCATGCTTGAGCAAAATGTTGCTGTACTTTTGGATCAGATCCACATCCTTTGTGGCATCCGCATCGTACAGCTTTTCCCTGGCACATTTGATAAATGCTTGATTATACTGCTCCTGCATGGTGGTGATCCACTCTTCATATTCATAGCTGTTCTTTATCATAAAATGAGAGAGAAATCCTTCTTCTTCATTTTCCAGGATATTCTCTTCATTGATATGGTCCCAGTCAATATCCGGCATGCACTCCGGATTCAAAGAGATGCTTGTATGGCCGGCTGTCACCAGAATTTCTTTTCCAAGCAGCTTCTTGATCTGGTAAACCGCTTCCCTCAGGTTCTTTCTGCCCACATTTTCATTGTCCGCACCCCAGAGCACGTATATGATCTCTTCCCTTGTAGCTGTCTTCTTCACACAGAGATAATAGAAAAATCCCTCTGCCTTTTTATATGGAAAATTTACACGTTCTCCGTCTACCTCTACATAAGGTCTTCCCAAAAGATGTACACTGATGTTTGCCACAATTCATCCCTCATATTCTCAATTTACAGTCCCAAAGTAACAAAATATGTAACCATCCAGCAGGTCTGCGCATTTACTGCGGTGCCCCTAAAAAAGCGTGCTCCTAACTGTGAGGGTACTGAACAGTCACCAAAAAAATATATTGTATTTAGTATACTCTAATGCAGATACAACTGTCAATACTTCACCAAATTATGCCATTTTGTAACTTTTTATTGTTATTGCTTTACCATAACAAAATATTAGAAATAAATTTTCTTGTGTTTTTTACCGATGCAGCCGTATAATCATCCCATTTCTTGTACAATTTCGCACCACATTGACTGCTGTGTTAACAGCCAAAAACCCTTTTGAATCTATAATTATTTCTATTTATTATAGGAAGAAACTCCCTGGCAGAGCGTAAAACGGTTCTTGCGAAAGGTGATGATCCCTTCCTCCTGCATTCTGCCCAGTTCATCGGAGAGTACGCTGCGGTTCACACACAGATAGTTGGCCAGTTCTTCTCTGGAATACGGGATCACCACTGTGCTGCTTCCTCTTTTCTGACATTGTATGTGCAGATATTTTAATACTCTTTTGCGCACACTTTTTGTTGAGAGAATATCAATCCGGTAAAATTTTCTCACATTTTCATTTGCGATGAACTCCATCAGTCTGCGCTCCAGCTCCTCCTCCCATTTTTCATTTCCGGGCATCCAGTCAAAATACCACACTTTTGCGTCCTGGCTGCAATAAGCGGAATAAGGGCTTTGCCGGCTGGGTGTACAGACAATATCAGCTCCCATCATATAAGACGGTACCAGCTTCTGAAAAAGCCTCTCATTCCCATCCATGTCGATCCGGACGATCCGCACCTCACCCTCCAGTACAATCCCCAGTTGTTTAATGGTGTCCCCCTCATGCAGTAGCTGCTGCCCTTTTCCGTAATCTTGTATCTTCCCTCCAAGAAGCCTGCAAAGCTCCGCCAGTTCTGCTGTGTCCTTATTGTGGAACAGACAACTCTCTTTCAGTATATTTTCATAATTCTCCAGTCCGATCATCCTGCATCACTCCATCTTCTTTTTGCTTCTTATTCCACTTCGCTTTTCGTGTCCACTTTCATTTTTCGTTCCGTGTCCATTTCCACTTCTCGTTTCGTGTCCATTTCCACTTCTTATTTCGTGTCCCTCTCCATTTCTCTTATTCTAACATCTTCTCCCGTTTTCGTAAATTCATTACAGGCTGATTTCATTGGCCACTGTTCACTGTGAACATATTACCGGCCCTGTATTAGACCTTCATTTACCCTCTTCTTAATATTTACAAAAGATGTAAGAACCCCGTTGAAAATTCAAAGCTTATAGTATATGATGAGAATATGAAAACTGCCTGGAGGGATTGTTATGATTCGCAGACCCAATATCTTATACTATAACAATGGGCAGACGGAAAAAGGAAAAGTGTTGGAAAAAGCAGCACGCCGTATGGGATATGATTTTACTCCCATCCTCCCGCAGAATTTACTTCAGACTGTGGGATATCTGGCCAAAATCAAGGGCTTTCCTCAGCGGAAAATATCCGTGCTGGAAAACCTGCCTTCTATTCCTATGGATGTGATGGTTATGTGCAATTTTACTGACGATAACCTGAATCACCTTCTTCGCATGATGAAGAATGGAGAACTTCCATCCGTTGCCTTAAAAGCAGTTCTCACATCCCAGAACTGCTTCTGGACATTCGCACATCTTGTAAAAGAACTGGAGGAAGAACACAGAGATTTTATGGAGAGAGAAGAAGAAAAATAAGACTGGGGGAACGCCGCTGATGCGTTCCCCCAGTCTTATTTTATGTTCAGGCAAAAGATTCCTGATAAAATGTATCTATTTGTCTCCATTTTGATACCATGGAAATTGGGTAACCCTCAGCTTTGTGCACCCATAAGGGATCAGTGAAATTTCCTCTTCTGCCCCATCTGGGCGAATCGGACTGTCCGGGAGGGTTCCCGCGCTGTTTGCTTCCAGTTTCCAGGAAGGAAGCCGCCGCCCCTTTGTTTTCAGCCTGATCGGAGGGTGCTCTTTAGAAAAAGGTACGGAGCCCACGCAATCCGTGGACATTTCAAAAGACGGATTTTTTTCTAACGCGTAATTCCAGCCGCTGTCCGGGTAGACCTCATAATCCCTGATTCCGGCCACTTCTTTTACGGCTTCCCATCTCTCTTTTATATCCAGTGCATACACCAGAGGCCCCCGCTCAACAGCCATACTGTTATGGAACCAATAGGATTTTTCAATCTCCGTGGAAAACTCTGCTTCCAGAATATCCCCTGTGTGGATTCCCCTGGTTACCGTTATGACGTCCCCTGTCTTTTCTCTGATTTTCTCCTCTTTGACACATTTGCCGTTTTTATATATCTTATAGGAACCACACCACTGGGGAATCCTGATCTTGAATTCCAGGTTATCATGGGATGCCTGCTCCACATGATATGTGATCTTTTCCCTAAAGGGATACTCGGTCTCCTCCCTGATGCATATTTTTCTCCCCTCAGCCTCTGTCTCCAGCCTGCATGGGGCAAATACCATGGAGACCACCTGGGATTCATCCCCTCTGTACCACAGACTCTTCACAAACTTTGGCCATCCCTGGTGCATATTGGCAGTACAGCAACCAAAATTCGGTTCCAATCCAAACATGTTGGACTCCTCATTGTTATTAAACCAACTGCGCTCTGCCTTGCTGACAAGTACCTGATTCGCCTGCTGCAAATACTGATGTGCCATGAAATCCTCTGTTATGGTAGCAGGCAGCGCATTATATGCCAGCCTCTCCATTTTATCCGCAAAACAGGGAAGCCCGAAAGCCTCCAGCATGGTCTGCAGACTGAACATATATTCCACCACAGAGCAGAGCTCCGATCCCTGAGAGGGATTGTTTCCGCTTAAATGCTCATCTCCGTTAATAGCACCGCTTGCCACTCCGTGATACTTCTCAGCGTTTGCTAAGCCTGCAAGAGAAGCTGCCTTATAATCCATATCGTCAAAAAAATAGGACAGCATGGCAGGATATTTAAAGCCCATGGTCACATTCACAATATGATTTGCGTGGTATTTCATGGTATCATGGTAATCTTCCCATGCAAAATGGCTGTATTCTTTATTCCAGTTATAGTAATACCCGGCAGGCCTTGTAAATGGAAAGTCCAGGAATATATCCACCCAGTCAAGCGCCTGCTCCCTGAGCATCTCCACAAGTGAGTGAATATCATATTTGGCAGACACATCATGTATGTAACCCTTTGCTTCCTGTTCACAATACCACTGGATGCAATAAAGCAGATCCCCGATTCTAGCACTGGACCACTGCTTCATAGGCACTTTTGGAATTTTATTATATAAATATTGAAAATATCTGTCAAAAAACTCCAGAACCCTGCCATCCTTTTTGATCTCATAATATTGGATCAAAACTTTAAGCATAACAAATCTGGACCAGTAGTCCTCCTTGCTGGCTATGGGGCCAAAATTCCCCTCCTCGTCCTGACTGCCAAGCGTCCATTCCACAAACCTGCACGCAGTCTTCCAGTGTTCCTCATCCTCCAGATAATAGGAAAGGGGCAACAGCCCGTCCAGATAATAAGGCGCCCTCTCCCAGTTCTCTCCTGTACCGCCCAGCCATCCGGAATAGCTGCCCACGCTGTCCCATATATCATATAATCTGCCGGTAAGTCCCTGCATCTGTATTTCCAGCTGCCGTTTCAGCCATCCCTCCGGTTTTACTTCAGGAATAGAAAATGTATGTAATTTTTTCTCTGTTTTCTTGTTCATAATTGTTCCTCCAAGGTGCCTTTTCATTTTAATGCTCCGCTCAGCATTCCCTTGATAAAATATTTCTGCAGGAATACGAACAGGATCAGGATAGGCATCAGGCCTATAATGGAACTGGATGTCAGAAGCCCCCAGTCCGTACCATACTGGCCAATTGCCAGATTGGTAAGTCCCACATTGAACGTCTTGATCGAATTGCTGTTGGCAAATACCAGGGCGATCAAATAGTCATTCCATGTGGTATACGCCGCATAAACGGCTATGGTTGCCACCGATGACCAAGTCAGCGGCAGGCATATTGTGGAAAATACGGAAAACGCTCCCGCACCATCCAGTTTTGCAGATTCCAGAAGGCTGTCAGGTACCATGTCAAAAGCATTTTTCATCATGTAAATACAAAACGGTGACTGGAAAGTTGCGTAGATCAGCACCATACTGGGAACCGTATTTAAAAGATGCAGTTTTGACATAATAGAATACAGAGGATTCAGCAGTGCCTGAAACGGAATCATGATCGCCGCCAAAATACATGCCATAAACAAGGCTTTTCCCTTTAACTGCAGCTTTGAAAAACCATATCCGGCCAGTACACTGACAATAACTACCAATAAAATAGTAATGGCTGTAATGACAAAGGAATTCATCAGATACCCTCTGTACAGACCGTCATCCAGTGTAAAAATCTTGATATAATTAGCCAAAGTCGGGTGTTTGGGAATCAATGTGGGGGGCGTTCCGTAAATTTCCGTCTTATCCTTCAGGGACGTCACGATCGTCCAGTACAGCGGCAGGAAAAAGATGACTGCCAGAGCTGTATTCATCCAGGTTTTTTTCGTCACTCTCTTCATACTTTCTCCTCTATTTCGTCGGGTCCTGCAGGACCTTATTCTCAAAATAACTCAAAATACCAAGCACAAGCAGCAGGATCATAGTCATGGCTGACCCATACCCCATCTTAAAATACTTAAATGACGTGTTGTATATATAGTGCACAATAGTCGTTGTATCCTGGGCAGGACCGCCTTTGGTCATAATAAGGAACTGTTCAAATGCCAGCACAGAACCAATGACAGACAAGATCAGCGCCAGCGCTGCGTGGGGTTTGATGATAGGCAGTGTGATCCTGAAAAACTGTTTTACTTTGTTAGCGCCGTCCACACTTGCGGCCTCGTAAATCTGTTCATCCACAGACTGAAACGCTGCCAAAATGATCAGCATGGAGAATCCTGCCATCTTCCAGGTGACCATAAAAATCACGGCGGGAAGAGATGTTTTTGCCGAATTCATCCACAGTACAGGGTCCTGTACGATTCCAAGTGTCTGAAGAAGGTAATTCAGGACACCGTACAGATCATTGTAAATCCAGAGCCATACCATACTGCAGCAGGTCATAGAGATGACCACAGGGGCGAAATAAAGTGAGCGAAATAAATTCACGCCCTTAAATGCTCCGTTGATCATTAGTGCCAGGATAAATGCCAGAATAAACAGGCACGGGGTCACAAAGACCGCATATTTCATGGTAAACAGCAGAGAATTCCAAAACTGGGAATCCTGAAACAGCTTTATATAATTATCCAGAAAGACAAAGGTCTTCTCCCCCAGCACCGGCCAGTCATAAAATGACATGAGCAGGGACTGGAGAAATGGAAATACAAAAAACATCAGATTTAATATCAAGGCCGGAAGTATGAATAGGTAAGATACCAGCGATATTTTCTTTTTATGTCCTCTCTTCATCAGTTTCTCCTTATGATGGAAGGGCCGCCTGCCCCTGCAGGCAGTCCCCTCTTTTACACTGTCACTGCATAATTTTGTTAATGGCCTCCGCAGCATCCTTAAATGCCTGTTCCGGTGTCTTCTCCCCATTCAGACAAGTCTGCATAGCCTCTAAAATAGGCACATACATCTCATCGTATTTCAGGGATACCGGGGTATGCCCAACCTCCAGCGCCTCTTTCAGCACCTGGTATTCCGGAGTGTTGTTAAAGTATTCATTGTCAAAGAAATCACTTCTTGCCGGAAGCAGACCTCCTTTTGCCAGTTCATCCACCTGCACTTCTTTTGACAGACTAAACTGAATAAATTCCCAGGCTGCGTCCACATCTTTGCACTGAGAGGTGACACCAATGGAATCCCCTCCGGAGAATGATGCGTATTCCGTGCCGTCCGGTCCTTTTGGAAGAAGGCATGCACCCCAGTTCATATCACCGTGTTCTCCGCTGATAAAGGAGTAAATGGCTGCACTTCCCAGCACCACCTGGCTGGCTTTACCGGTCAGGAAAGCATCCTGAGCTTCATTCCAAGAATATGTGGTGACACTGGGCGGTGTGACTTTATAGGTATTTGTCAAGTCATTGAACATAGAGAGGGCCGCAACTGCATTTTCGGAATCCAGCTCACATGTCTTTCCGTCCTCTGAAAGCACTTCCCCGCCGTTGTTCCATACATAAGGCATGAAGGTAAACATGTGTCCTCCCGCATCGCCGCCGGCATAAACATAACCGTAACGGTCAGCCGTAGTCAGCTTCTGGGAATAATCGATCAGTTCCTCCCAGGTCTTTGGCGGCGTTTCCGGATCCAGCCCGGCTTCCTGGTATTGGTCTTTATTATACAAAAGCACGGAAACATCCGGTGCAAATGGCACTGCATAAGTCTTACCTTCAAGCTGACCTGACTTTATCATACCTTCACTGAATGCATCCTTGTAATCCAGAGCCTCATATTTATCAGAAATATCGGCAAAGGCCCCTATGGAAGCAAAGTAGGGAACCTTGGTGCAGTCCAGAGAGACAATATCAGGTGCCTCACCGGAGGACAGCGCTAGTGAAAGCTGATCTGCCATCTGGGATGCAGGCTGCTCCACGACCTTCACCTCCACATTTTCATTCTGTTCATTATATTTTTTTGCTGCGCTCTTCACAGCGGCCACAGTGGAATCACGGGTCCATACAACAATCTCTGTCTTTCCGGATGCTGCCTCCCCGCCTTTTTTCTCTCCCGGATCACTGTCACCGCCGCAGCCTGCCAGTACAGAAACTGCCATAAGTGATGTCATGGAAAGAGCTGCCCATTTCTTCATTTTTCTTGTTTTCATAATTTTCCTCCTTTGACTCAGGCCCCTTACGCCTGTGCCATTATGCACTTTGATATGTTTCAAGTGGTATCGGACCGATATCTTGGGTATATTATACAAAAGCATTCTCTCTAAGTAAATTCATATTCTTTACCCAAAATAGTAAAATATTAACAGCATGAAGTTGTAATAATTTAACATATAAACAGCAGTTTTTTTCTTTTTTTGTTGATTTATCGTAGCTTTTCCATTATACTCATATTAAAATATAAACATATCAAACAGGAGGCCGTCATGGAATATGTGAACTTTTCTACTCCCCCCTACCCGCACTTCATCATTGCCGGTTCTGCGCTCTACCGTCCCGGTGACGCACATGGGAGACGCAGCAATATTGGAATCTTTGACTTGATCTTTATTGAATACGGAGAACTCTACATCACAGACGGAGATACCGCTTACCATCTCAGAGAAAATGAACTTCTTATTTTGAAGCCGGATTCCACCCATTACGGCCACAAAAAAGTGGCGGAAAAGACAAAGTTTGACTGGATCCATTTCAGAAGTGTGGGGGATTATCAGTATTCCGGAGAATTTCATCTGGCAAAAGAAGAACGGAAGTCCCTGAATACATATACAGACCGGAAAAGCACCCTTCCCCTTCCCCTCTATAAAAAAATGGGGCCTCTGGAAAGCAGTGAGTTCACATCTATATTTTCAAAGCTAATATCAGCGAACATAGACAAATATCAGCAGAAAGAGACCCAGGACCAGGCGCTTTTGTCTCCCCTGGAATGCCAGGAACTTTTTTTCCGGCTCCTGAGTTTTGTACAGGTGTTCCAGCCGCAGCGCAATTCCTCGGAACTGCTGGCAGCCAATATTATGGAATACATACTGCAGAACTTTCACACCCAGCTCACCCTGGAAAGCATTGCCGATTATTTTAATTTCCACCCGGTCCATATCATACGATGCCTGAAAAGGGAATACGGGATCACCCCAAACAAGGCTGTCATACAGGTAAGGATTGACAATGCAAAAAAGATGCTCATCACTTCTAATCTGAGCATCAATAAAATTTCCGACTTTGTGGGATTCTCCTCCCCCTCTTATTTTAATAAGGTTTTCCGGGAATACACAGGCATGACACCAAAAGAATACAGAGTGCAAAAAAGGCCCGGAATATAGACCGGACCTTTCTTTTTACACTTTGATCATTCCATACCGGCCTGCAAATGCGCAGACCTTTCTGAACTGTTGCTTACATCTATCTCTTTCTTTAACTCCCGTTCCAGAAGCAGTAAAAATATAAGTGCCGCGGCACCGCACAGCGCGCCTATGGCAAATACCACATTGATATCCATTCCCGCCCCCTGCACTAAATTCGTGACAACAGGAGCGCTTAAGGTTGCCACGATTATGCCGAACATGACATACCCATAATTTTCCCCGGAATGCTTTATTCCAAAAATAGAGCTTGCCAGGGAAGGAAAGCTTCCCATGATTCCGCCGTAGCAGGCATACATCAGCACCACACACACAGTAGTCACAGGCGCCGGTGCTGTTATCAGAAGGATCATAGCAAGGACGATGACAGCCAGCACTCCTTTCAGACAGATGGTGCGCCCTACTTTATCTGCAGCGGTGGGCAGCAGAAGCCTGGCTGCCGCATTACAGACAGACCCTGCCATGACAGATGTCACGGCTATCCCAGACGCAATACCTCTGTCCATCTGTACCGTCTGGGACAGCGGGGAAAGGATCAGATAAGGGATCAGCCCAAAGAGCATGACTGCCAAAAGATAATAAAATTTCTTTGTCCGCAACATTTCCCCCGATGTATATTGACAGTTCTCATACAGCAAGGAGGAGTTTTTTTCTTTGGTACTCCTGTCTGTTTTCCCTGAGACAGCCTCTCCATTCACAGGGTTCCTTACAAAAACACATGCCAGGATCCAGGCCAGAGTGAGCATGGACCCCACTGCCAGAAGCGTGAATTGGATTCCCCGCTCTGCCAGCAGCACTCTGCTCAGAGGTGCCAGAAAAAATCCGCACAGGCCGTTTGCCGTCACAATGATCCCCGACGCAAAACCGGTCCTGCCTGGAAACCACTTCTGGGCAGTGGATATGATCGTTGTATAGATCATCCCCTGTCCAAATCCCTGCATGATCCCATAGGTCAGATACAGCATAACCGGTGACTGGCGCATGGAAAAGGCCGACAGCAGAATTCCTGCCGCGAATATGGCTCCCCCTGCTGTCACCACCATTTTAGGGTTAGATCTGTCCTGAATCCTTCCCCCAATGATATTTCCCGGCACAAACGCCAGAAAACTCAGATAAAATCCCATACTTGCCTGGCTCTGGCTCCAACCGGTAAGCTCCATGGCATAAGGCTGATATATGGACCAGATATGCGGATACCCTGTAAAAAATATGACAAAAGCTCCAAATATCAGGATCTGATATTTAGTCTTTGCGCTGTATTTATTTTCTCTCATACTATCTCCCTCACAGTAACTGTTCAGCACCCTCACAAACCTTTAAGTTTCATTTATGTAAACCACTATTCCCCTTGTCTCCCTTTTAAAATACCGGACAACAGTTTACACTGTTATCCGGCAATCTATGTTTTATAAAAGGACTGCTGCCTTACTAGTACATCGTAAATTAAATAACTGCACTATCACTGAGAATAATTTTTCGAGAGTGCAGGTGCAAAAACGTAGGCGTAGCGGGCTACGCTGAGGCTTTTGCACCTGTGTTATCGGAAAATTTGGCCAGTGAATCGGGTAGTTATTTAATGAACGATGTACTAGGCCTGGTACGGTGTGTTGAATACCAGAATATGACGTTTTACATTCTCATATGTTCCCTGCACCATTGCCTCATTCAGATCAAAGTAATTGTGTTTGTCCCCAGAGGCAATGTACTCTTCCACTTTCTTGGTCAGACAGTTGAAGCTTGCTGTGGCAATGTTCACCTTCTTGATCCCGAGAGAGATGGCCTTCTGGAAGTCAGAATCTGTGATACCGCTGCCGCCGTGAAGCACCAGAGGGATATCTACTTTATTGTGGATCTGCTCCAGTACGTCAAAGGCCAGTTTGGGAGCTACCGGGTAATTTCCGTGTGCGTTTCCGATCGCCACGGCAAGGGCGTCAATACCTGTCTTCTCTGCAAATACTTTTGCATCATCCGGGTCCGTGCAGCGGATTCCGTGGTCGCAGCTTCCGTCTTCACTTCCCCCAACAAGCCCCAGCTCTGCTTCTACCGTCGCGCCGTATTTTGCTGCCAATTCCACTACTTTTTTGGTATTTGCGATATTTTCTTCAAAAGGAAGTGTGGAGGCATCCAGCATAACAGATGTGAATCCCAGTTCTAAAGCCCTCTGTACAGTTTCAAAGGTAAGACCGTGATCCAGATGCACTGCCACATCCACCTTGGCTGATTTTGCCGCCTGCACCATCATAGGCCCCATCAGGTCAAGCGGGGAATGTTTCAGACGTACTTCTGCAATCTGTAAAATGATGGGAGTGTTAAGCTCCTCTGCTGCGCGGACAGCCCCTTTTACCATCTCCATATTGCCCACACTGAACGCGCCGCATCCTCTGTTATTCTTTGCCGCATTTTCCAATAATGTTTTCATTCTTACCAGTGCCATAATGATTCTTCTCCTTTATCTCATTCTTTATTATTTTTATTTTGCAAAGCTTTTTGTTCCCACAGCTACAGCCTCTGATTTTTCCCTTTTCATCTCTCTTTCCAAAAGAAGCAGGAACAGGAAGGAAATCGCTGCACAGATGGCTCCGATCGCGAACACCACATTGATGTCGTAGCCCTGTCCGAGAACTGTGTTTGTGATCGCAGGTGCTCCTAAAGTGGCAACCGCGATACCCAGCATAACATAGCCGTAATTCTCACCGGAATGTGCCATGCCGAAAATGTTGCTGGTCAGTGACGGGAAGCTTCCCATAATACCACCGTAACAAGCATATACCAGGACCACACAGACGGTTGTAACTGCTGCCGGTGCAACCACTAAAAGGATCATAGCTGCCGCTGCAACTATCAGTACCACCTTCAGACAGATGATCCTGCCCACTTTATCAGCAGCCGTCGGGAGCGCCAGACGAGTTCCCGCGTTGAACACTGAACCTGCCATAACTGCTGCCACTGCCACTGTGGATGCAATCCCTCTGTCCATCTGGACAGTCTGGGAAAGAGGTGACAGGATCAGATATGGGATCAGACCAAACAGCATGGTTGCCAGAAGGAAATAGAACTTTCTGGTCTTGATCATTTCCATGGAGGAATACTGTTTTCCCTCTTCTCTGTGTGCCGCGTTCTTCCCTGTCTCACCCATATTCTCCGGATTCTTAATAAAAATGCTTGCAAATATCCAGGAGATACCTATCATTACACCGATCACAAGAAAAGTAGCTTTGATCCCCTGGCTGGAAAGCAGTGCCCTTGAAACTGGTGCCATGAAAAATCCGAATAGTCCATTGGCCGTAACAATAACTCCTGATGCAAATCCAGTCCTTCCCGGAAACCATTTCTGCGCGGTGGATATGATGGTCGTATAAATCATACCCTGTCCAAATCCCTGCAAAATGCCGTATGTAAAATACATCATCATAGGTGACGGACGAAGTGCCAACGCACACAGAAGCACACTTACTGTAAAAATTCCGCCGCCGCAGATCACTGCGATCCTTGGGCTGTATTTATCCTGGATACGCCCCCCAAAAATATTACCCAGTACAAATGTGACAAAATACAGGTAGAAACACATAGATGCCTGACTCTGGCTCCATCCCGTCAAATCCATGGCATATGGCTGATAAATGGACCAGATGTGTGGATACCCTGTAAAAAACACTGCAAAGGCGCCAAATATCAGTATCAGGTATTTTGTTTTTGAATTTGCTTTTCCTTTCATCATAGCTTCCCTTCCTCATCTGATTAACTCTTTGTTATATCTTGGTAATCTCTTTGCATTTAAAGTATCATCTTTTGGGAATTTAGTCAATAGTTTTTGATTAACTTTTATATTTTTTTGTTTTAAACCTTCACAACTTACCCAGAATGTACTATAATTATACCAAACCTCTGAGAAAGGAAACTTTTTATGCGTACAAAACGGATCGATTTAATAGAAACTTTTATTGAGCAGGAGAAGTCTGTATCCCTGGACACTCTGTGCGAAAAATTCAATGTATCCAAGAATACAATCCGAAGGGATATTGAGGATTTGGTGAAAAAGGGCACAGTGCAAAAGGTATACGGCGGTGTGGTCAGCACGCAGCAGGCATCCGATACACGGCTGCTGCCTTATGAACAGCGCCACACAGTGCTCAGCTTGGAAAAGGAGGCCATATCAAAAAAAGCAGCCTCCTTTGTGGAAAATGGGGATGTGATCTATATTGATACGGGAACTACTTGTCTCAATATGGTGGATCATCTCTCTCATTTAGACTGCACCATCATCACAAACAGCCTGCAGATTTATATCCGCGCGGTTCCTTATCCCAATCTCCAGGTCATCTCCCTGCCGGGAATCCTCAACAGGGATACCCTTTCTTTTGTAGGCAGCGAGATTCCGGGATATCTGCGTACCTTCAATATAACCAAGGCCTTCATGGCTTCCACAGGCGTGACCATTGAAAACGGCCTGACAAATGCCTCCGCCGAGGAATACGCAGTCAAAAAGGCGGTGATCCAGAACAGCCGGACACGCTATCTGCTTTCCGACCACACCAAATTCGGCAAGTTTGCGCTTATGACATACTGCCGTCTGAATGAGGTTCAGCATATTGTCACGGACCGGCTGCTCACTGAGGAATATGATGACTATTGCAGGGAATACGGCATTTCTGTTCATTTGGCATAAGTTTTGATCCATTTTATACAAACAGCCGAAGGCACAGGCTCCATCCGGAACCGGTACCTTCGGCTGTTTTCAATATTTTCAATTATCTGCAATAGAAAGTGCTGTGCAGCATTACTATTCACAGCCACTGTGCAGCATGAATTGCGGGATTCCTTTCAGGATATATCCGGCAGTCTTTCTATTGTCATATACCATAGAGGTAACAAATTTTATAAGCCGGTCTTCTCAGCAATGAATTTTCTTGCCTTGACAGCATACTCAAGAGGGTTGGCCTTTGCAGGGTCCTGCTCTGCCTCTACCAGCATGTATCCTTCATATCCTGCGTCTTCCAGCACTTTGAAGATCGGCTCAA